>WBZO01000317.1_pt1 | contig 112022 bp, 114 predicted proteins | sample 5204261 | NCBI WGS metagenome assembly WBZO01 (sample SAMN12412400, study PRJNA552823) | activated sludge metagenome | isolation source: activated sludge from anammox sidestream of wastewater treatment plant... | place: USA: North Carolina | collected 2017-09 | reverse complement strand
ATGTGGCGTACGGCTTCGGTCGGGTCTCATGGGCTCCAGGCTCCGGGCTATAGGCTGTGGGCTCCACAAGATCACGCGGTCCTCCCGCCTTTCCCCATCTGCCTTCCAGACCTTCCAGACCTTCCCGCCCCTCCCGACCTTCCCGCCCCTCCCGACCTTCCCGCCCCCCCAGCGCGTCTATACTGAAAACGGATGAACGCGGAGCGCGTGGACGGCGCGACCAGCCTGGATATCCGCGCGGTGCAGGAGACGCTCCGGCGCGACGGCATCGACGGCTGGCTCCTGTACGACTTCCGCGGTCTCAACCCGATTGCCGCCGACGTGACCGGCGTCCTGCGCCAGGGGGGCCATCTCGCGACGCGGCGCTGGTATTACCTGATTCCAGCCGACGGCGATCCGCGGGCGCTGGTTCACGCGATCGAGCCGCTCTCGCTGGCACACCTTCCCGGCACGACGAACAGGTACGCCGGCCGCGAACAGCTGGTCTCCGGTCTCCGGCAGCTGCTGTCCGGGGTGCGTCGCGTGGCGATGGAGTACTCGGAGCGCTGTGCCATCCCCTACGTCTCGCGCGTCGACGCCGGTACCGTCGAGCTCGTGCGCGACTGCGGCGTCGAGGTGGTGTCGTCCGGCGACCTCGTGCAGCGCTTTTCGGCCGTCTGGCGACCCGATCAGATTGACGCGCATCTCGCGGCCTCGGCCGCGCTGTATCGGATCAAGGACCGCGCGTTCGACGCGATCGCCCGGCGCGTGAACGACGGTGTCGCGACGACCGAGTTCGACATCCAGCGGCTGATGGCCGGATGGTTTCGCGAGGAAGGTCTGGTGACCGACGCCGACCCGAACGTGTCGGCTCAGGAGAACGCGGGGAACCCCCACTACCTCCCCACCGAGGGCCGGAGCCGCGCGATCGGACGTGATGAGCTGGTCCTCCTCGATTTATGGGGGAAGCTGGACCGGCCGAGATCGGTGTATGCCGACATCACCTGGGTCGGCTTCACCGGCCGCACGGTGCCGTCACGGTTCGCCGAGGCGTTTGCCGCCGTGGCGGCGGCGCGCGATGCCGCCGTCGGGCTCGTGCAGGAGCGCATTTCCTCCAACCAGGACGTGCGCGGCTGGGAGGTCGACCGGGCCGCATCAGCTGTTCTGCACGAGGCAGGCTATGGTGCACAGATCCTGCATCGAACCGGTCACAGCCTGGGCGACAGCGTCCACGGCACGGGCGTGAACATGGACGATTACGAAACCCACGACGATCGGCGCCTGCTGCCCGGCACAGGGTTTACGATCGAACCAGGCGTCTACTTCGCCGATTTCGGCGTCAGGACCGAGATCAATATGATCGTGCGAGCGGGGTCGGCCGAGGTGAGCGGTCCCCTGCAGTCAGCCATTCTCGCTCTCGTGTAGCACGGAGGAACGATGTCCACCCGCAAGACCACCCTGTTTTACGCGCTGCTGATCGCGGTGTCGTCGCTCGCGGTCGGCATGGTGATCGCCTCGCGCTTCGACATGACGCCCGCGTCGGCGGCGCAGACGATTGCCGTGCCACCGATGAACAGCACGCCGGTCACCGGGCCGCTCGACGCCCAGACCTTCCGGAACGTTGCCAAGGCGCAGCAGCCGATGGTGGTCAACATCCGGACCGAGTCGAAGGCGCGGAACCAGGACCTCTCGGAGTTCTTCGGCGGTGGCGGCGGCGGCCAGGCACCCGACGATCTCTTCCGCCGCTTCTTCGGCCAGCCCGAGCCGGACGATCAGGACGAGCCGAGCGGCCGCAACCGTCGTCCGCGCGAGCAGACGACCGTCGCCGCCGGCACCGGGTTCATCATCAGCAAGGACGGCCTGATCCTCACCAACAACCACGTCATCGACGGCGCGACGAAGATCGAGGTCTCGCTCTTCGGTGAGGACGACGATCAGACCTACCCGGCGAAGCTCATTGGCAAGGACGCCCTCACCGACAGCGCCCTCATCCAGCTGACCGAGATGCCGAACCATCCGCTCCCCGAAGCGAGGTTCGGCGACTCGTCGCAGATGGCCGCCGGCGACTGGGTCATGGCAATCGGCAACCCGTTCAACCAGGGATGGACCGTCACGGTCGGCGTCGTCAGCGCGCAGTCGCGTCCGTTCACGACCGACGGCCGCACGAACGAGATGATCCAGACCGACGCCGCGATCAACCCGGGCAACTCGGGCGGTCCGCTGCTCAACCTGCGCGGCGAGGTCATCGGCATCAACACGATGATCTTCACCAACGGCCGCGCCGAGGGGAACATCGGCATCGGCTTCGCCGTGCCGATCAACACCGTGCGCGAACTGCTGCCGCAGCTGCGCGAGGGCAAGGTCATTCGCGGCCGCATCGGGCTGACGATGGGGCCGGTTCCGCGCGAAGGGTGGCAGGACTTCGGCCTGAAGTCGCGTGACGGCGCGGTGGTGTCCACCGTCATCCCGGGCGGCGCCGCCGAGAAGGCCGGCGTCAAGCCGGGCGACGTGATCACCGAGTACAACGGCAAGGCGATCGCGAACACCACCGAGCTGCAGAAGCTGGTGTCGGCCACGCGGCCAGGCACGACGGTGCCGATCAAGATCGTCCGCAACGGCAAGGAGCAGACGCTGCGTGCCACGGTCGAAGAGCTCGACCTCGACGCCGAACGCTCCGGCCGTACGACCCGCAACAACGAGCGTGAGCAGCCCGAAGAGCAGGGCCAGGACAGCTTCGGCCTGACGCTCGGCAATCTGACGCCCCAGGTGGCGCGGCGGCTGCAGATGCCGTCCGGTCAGAGCGGCGCGGTCATCACCGACGTCGACGAGAACGGGCCGTCGGCCGGTATCCTCCGTGCGGGCGACGTGATCCTGTCGGTCAACGGCCAGGCGGTGAGCTCGGCCGCCGAAGCGGGACGCGAACTGCAGAAGATCACGTCGGGCCGCATCGCGCGCATCCTGCTGTGGCGCGGCGACGGCGAGGTCTTCGTCACGGTCCGCAAGGAGTAGCCGATCGAGCGCCCACCCCTGACGCCGTCGATGTCGCTGGAGCGCGAGGTGAAGCTCCGTTTCGCCTCGCCGCTCCTCGCACGCGACGCGGTGCTCGCCGCAGGTGCGTCGCTGCTCCGCGAACGGCGGCTCCAGGCCGACGCGCTTCTCGACACCGCGGACGGGCGGCTGCGAGACAGCCGCTGCACCTTGCGCATCCGCGTCGAACCGGGCGGGTCGTTCGTGACCTTCAAGGGACCGCCGCAGCCCTCGCTCGTCAAGGTGCGCGAGGAGCTCGAGACCGCCGTCGGCGATCCGCGGATCACGATGCTGCTGCTCGAGCGGCTCGGGTTCCAAATCTGGTTCCGCTACGAGAAGTATCGCGAGGAGTTCGCCGTCAACGCGGCGATCCTCGCAGTGGACGAGACGCCAATCGGCACGTTCGTCGAAATCGAGGGTACCGAGTCGAGCATCGCCGCCACGGCCGCCGCCCTCGGCTTCGGCCCGGATCAGTACGTCCTCGCCTCGTATCGATCGCTCTTCGCGCAGCACTGCGCGGAGCGAGGGCTCCCCGCCGGCGATATGATTTTCGACGTCGAACGCCGCTGAATGCCGACCGTCGCTCACGCGCTGATCCTCGCCGCAGGGCTCGGGACCCGTCTTCGTCCACTCACGGCCGTGCGCGCGAAACCGGCAATCCCGGTCGCCGGCGTCCCGATGGTGCAGCGCATCGTCGACTGGGTGGCACGCGCCGGGATCACCGACGTCGTCCTGAACCTGCATCACCGTCCCGAGACGATCGCGCGCGTCGTCGGCGACGGCAGCGGCCTCGGCGTGCGCGCGCGCTACTCGTGGGAGCAGCCGAAGGTCCTCGGGTCGGCGGGCGGTCCGCGGCAGGCGCTCGACATCGTCGGCGCCGACACGTTCCTGATCGTCAACGGCGATACGCTGACCGATCTCGACGTCGGCGCGCTGATACGCAGCCACGCGCGTCACGGCGCGCTGGTCACGCTGGCCGTCACCCGCAACCCCGACACGACGAAATACAGCGGGCTCCGCGTCGACGACGACGGCGTCGTGACGGGCGTCGTGGCGCGAGGGTCCGAGCCGTCCTTTCACTTCGTCGGCGTGCAGATCGCCCATCGCGACGCGTTCGCCGGCGTTCCCCAGGGCGGGTTCGCGAACTCCATCGGCGACGTGTACGACCGGCTGATCGCGGCCCGCCGCGGCAGCGTTCGCGCCCACGTCTGCGACGCGCGCTTCTGGGACATCGGAACGGTCGGCGACTACTGGACGACTTCGCACGAGTTCGCGCGCGGCGGAGGGCGGCTGCTGCAGCCGGGCACTGTCGTCCACGAGTCGGCGCTCGTCTCCGACTGCGTCACCTGGGACGAGGTAATCGTGGACGAAGACTGCCGCCTCTCACGCTGCATCGTCACCGACGGCGTGCACGTCGCGGCCGGCAGCGTGCACGAGCGCGCGATCCTGCTGCGTGACGCCGGCGGACGGACCGTCTCGTATCCTTTCGAGGCCGCGCTCGATGACTGACGCCACTCTCGATCCCGGACAGCGGATCGACGCCTATCTCGTCTCGGCCGGCCTCTCGCACCGGCAGCCGCACGTGATCGCGCTGACCGGAGACGCGTCCGATCGGCGCTACTTCCGCGTGCGGCTCGACGGCGACGGCTCGATCGTCCTGGCGGTCCACGCCGGTGCCATCGCGTTCGAGACGATGGCGTTCGCGAACGTCGCGGAGCTGCTGCGCAGGATGGAGATCCCGGCGCCGAAGATCCTGGGACACTCGAACGAGCTCGGGATCGTCGCGCTCGAGGATCTCGGCGACGTCACGTTGCAGGCGCATCTCGGAACCGGCAGCGTCACCGGGCACGCCGCGCTCTATCGCGAAGCGGTCGCGTTGATCCATCAGCTGCAGCAGCGCGGGCGCGAGCAGGCATCGCCCTCGTACGTGCCGTACACGCTCGCGTTCGACGTCGAGAAGCTCACGTGGGAGCTGGACTTCTTCGCCACGCACTTCCTCGGCGGCTATCGCGGCGTGACGCTGACGCCGCCGGAGCGCGAGGCGCTCTCCGGGGAATGGAGCGCCATCGCATCGGAGCTCGCCGCCGAGCCGCGCGTACTCTGTCATCGCGATTACCACAGCCGGAACCTGATGCTGCATCGCGGGCGGCTGTACATGATCGACTTCCAGGACGCGCGGATGGGTCCGGACACCTACGATCTCGCCTCGCTGCTGCGCGACTCCTACGTGGACGTCACGGAAGCGGAGATCGACGCGCTGATTGCGCACTTCCTCGCGCTCGGCGGGGTGGGCGACGCGGCCGAGTTCAGGCGGCGATTCGACCTGATGGCGGTCCAGCGCAACATCAAGGCGCTCGGCACCTTTGGCTTCCAGTCGTCGGCGCGCGGCAACCCGGCCTACATCCAGTACATGCCGCGCACGCTGCACAGCGTGCGGAGCAACCTCGAGAAGTACCCGCGCTTCAGCCGGCTCCAGGCGATCCTCGGAGCGCACGTCGGGGAGCTGCGCTAACATTGATCGCATCCTCGCGCACATGCATGTGTACATCGAAGACATCGGCCGCCACGAAGGCGCGGCGGTCACGATCAAGGGCTGGCTGCACAACCGGCGGTCGAGCGGCAAGATCCACTTCCTGATCCTCCGCGACGGGACCGGTTTCATCCAGGCGGTCATGTCGAAGGCGGCGGTTGGCGAGGAGATGTTCCGCGCGGCCGACCATCTCGGACAGGAGACGTCGGTCGTCGTGACCGGTACGGCGCGGGCCGACACGCGCGCCCCGGGCGGCTACGAGATCGACGTGACGGCGCTCGAGGTCATCGGCCAGTCGCACGACTACCCGATCACGCCGAAGGAGCACGGGGTCGACTACCTGCTCGACCGGCGCCACCTGTGGCTGCGCAGCGAGCGGCAGCAGGCGATCCTCCGCATTCGCCACGAGGTGATCGACGCCGTCCGCGACTTCTTCAACGGGCGCGGCTTCATCCTGACCGACGCGCCGATCTTCACGCCCGCGGCCTGCGAGGGGACGACGACGCTGTTCCCGGTGGAGTACTTCGAGGATCAGAAGGCGTACCTGACGCAGAGCGGCCAGCTGTACGTCGAAGCGACCGCGATGGCGCTCGGCCGCGTGTACTCGTTCGGCCCGACGTTCCGGGCCGAGAAGTCGAAGACGCGCCGTCATCTCACCGAGTTCTGGATGGTCGAGCCCGAGATGGCCTACGCCAGCCTCGACGATGTCATGGAGCTGGCGGAGGATCTCGTCGTCTCGGTCGTGGCGCGCGTGCTCGATCGGCGACGCCGTGAGCTGGCGACGATCGAGCGCGATACGAGCAAGCTCGAATCGGTGCAGAAGCCGTTCCCCCGCATCACGTACGACGAAGCGGTGAAGCGGCTGCAGGACCAGGGGCTGCCGATCCACTGGGGCGGCGACTTCGGCGGTCCGGACGAAACGGCGCTCTCCGAGCAGTACGATCGCCCCGTGATGGTGAGCCGTTACCCGGCCGCGCTGAAAGCCTTCTACATGAAGCCCGATCCGGAGCGCCCCGAGCTGGCGCTCGGCGTCGACGTGCTCGCGCCCGAGGGCTACGGCGAGATCATCGGCGGCGGCGAGCGCCTCGCCGATCTCGATCTCCTGCTCGCGCGCATCGAGGAACACGACCTGCCGCAGGAGTCCTTCGAGTGGTATCTCGATCTGCGGCGCTACGGGACGGTGCCGCACGGCGGTTTCGGCATGGGCATCGAGCGCCTGGTCGCCTGGATCTGCAAGCTCGAACACGTGCGCGAGACCATTCCGTTCCCGCGCATGCTGTACCGGCTGTATCCGTGAAATGGCTATAGGCGATAGGCAATGGGCGATGGGCTGAGGCGAGAGGTCGCGGACGCCCAGACGCCCACATTGCTGTATGCCGCCATGGCCCGCAGCCTACGGCACACAGCCTAGAGCCTCTTGCCCATAGATTGCCCATAGCCTTTTGCCTGACAGGGTTTTCGCTGAATGAAGATTGGAATGGTTTCGCTCGGATGTCCGAAGAACCTGGTGGACTCCGAGGTGATGCTCGGGCTCGCGCAGCAGGCGGGGCACGAGCTGACGCAGGATCCGTCGACCGCCGACGTGCTCGTCGTCAACACGTGCGCGTTCATCGATTCGGCCAAGCAGGAGTCGATCGACGCGATCCTCGAGATGGCGCAGCACAAGAAGGACGGCGCGTGCAGGCGCCTCGTGGTGACCGGCTGCCTCGCGGAGCGGTACCGCCACGAACTGCGCGCGGAGATTCCCGAGATCGACGCCGTGCTCGGAACGGGCGAGGTGCCGGAGATCGTGACCGCCATCGGCGGCGCCGCAACGCACCACTCCGCCCCGCTCACGTTCTTCCGCAAGGAGGCCGCCGCACCCGGCACCCTGCACCCTGCACCCTGCACCCCGAAGGCCGCACCCGGCACCCTGGCGACCGCACCCAGCACCCCGCACCCTGCACCCGGCACCCGGCACCCTGCACCCTCCTATCTGTACGACGCCACGACGCCGCGCCTCTTCGCGACGCCGCGGCACTACGCGTACATCAAGATCGCCGAGGGGTGCGACTACAAGTGCGCCTTCTGCATCATCCCGACGCTGCGCGGCGCCTATCGCAGCCGCCCGGCGGCGTCGATCGTCGAGGAAGCGCGGTCGCTCGCGGCACGCGGCGTGAAGGAGTTGCTCCTCATCTCGCAGGACACCACGTTCTACGGCATCGACCGCCAGGAACGGGGCGCGCTCGCGCGCCTGCTTCGCGAGCTGAACGCGGTCGACGGGATCGAGTGGATCCGGCTGCTGTACCTCTACCCCACCACGATCGACGACGCCACGCTGGCGGCGATGGGCGAGTGCGAGAAGGTCTGCAACTACATCGATCTCCCGCTGCAGCACGCCTCGGATCCCGTTCTGAAGCGCATGAAGCGCCCCGGCTCGCGGAAGAAGTACGACGCGCTCCTCGACCGCATACGCGAGCGGGTCCCGGGCGTCTCGTTCCGCACGACCTTCATCGTCGGCTTCCCCGGCGAGACCGAGGCGGACGTCGACGAGCTCGCCCGGTTCATCACCGATCACGAGTTCGATCACGTCGGCGTCTTCACCTACTCGCACGAAGAGGGAACGTCGGCGTTCACGCTGGCTGACGACGTGCCGGAGCGGGTGAAGCGGCAGCGGCGGAGCCGGATCATGTCGCTGCAGAAGAAGCTGGTGAAGGCGCGCCAGCAGCGGCGGCTCGGACAGCGCGCGCGCGTCATCGTCGACGGGCCGGCGTCCGAACACGAGCTCGTCCTGCGCGGGCGCCTGTCGACCCAGGCGCCCGACATCGACGCGTCGGTGTACCTGACCGAGTGCGACCCCTCGGCGTTCAGCGCGGGCGATTTCGTCGAAGTGGAGATCGTCGGCGCGCGCGAGTACGACCTGCTCGCCCGCCCGGTCGTCGTAGACATGGAACAGCAGCAGGCGGTGATCGAAGGTCGGGTCTGACGTACGTCCCCACCCGCCCGACCTCATGGGCTATAGGCTCTGGGCTCTGGGCTATAGGCTCTGGGCTCTACAAGATCACGCTGACCCTCCACCCTCCCGACTTCCCGACCTCCTCCCACCCGCCAAACCTGCCCCACCTGCCCCACCTGCCTGTCCTTCCCGACCCTCCCGACCCTCCCGACCCTCCCGACCTTCCCGTCCCTCCCGACCTTCCCTCCCTGTCAAGCCCCGCTGAACCGCGTGCTATAATCAAGTGTTCGATCTTTGGTTGTAGGACCGAAGTGGGCCAGTGCCCACTTTTTTCGTTTCAGGACCCTGCGACGGCCGGAGCGAAGGCGACCCTGTCCGCAGGAGCGGAGACGGTGGACTTGTCCGCCGGAGCTCCGCAGGAGCGAAGGCGGAATGCGCGGCCAGGCCAGCATTGTCGAGCAGGTTCGGGCGGCGGCGACCCGCGTGGCGGGGAGCTACGGCCTGGAGATCTTCGACGTGCAGTTCCGCCGGGAAGCGGGCGGCATGGTGCTGCGGGTGCAAATCGATCGACCGGGGCCGGCGGCGACGGCCGAGGAGAGCGTCAGCGTCGAGGACTGCTCGCACGTGAGCCGCGACCTCAGCGCGCTGCTGGACGTGGAGGACTTCATCCCGGTGGCGTACACCCTCGAGGTATCGTCGCCCGGGCTCGACCGGCCGCTGCGTGGGCGTTCGGACTTCGAGCGGTTCACCGGCCGCCGGGCCAAAGTGGTGGCTCGCGAAACGGTCGACGGACAGACGTTCCTGCGCGGGCGGCTGGCCGGCGTCGACGGCGACACGGTGCTCATCGACGGCGAAGACGGCCGCCGGCACCGGGTGCCGCTCGGGCTGGTGTCGCGCGCGAACCTGGAAGTGGAATTCTAGACATGGCTAATCCGCTGCTGCAGACGATCGAAGCACTCTCGAAGGAAAAAGGCGTCGACCCGGAGGTCATCATCACGGCCCTCCAGGACGCGATCGAGACCGCCGCGCGCAAGCGCTACAAGAACGAGAACATGCGCGCCCGGTTCAACACCGAAACGGGCCAGATGGAGCTCGTGGCGGTGAAGAAGATCGTCGAGACGGTGACCAACGCGGCCACGGAGATGTCGCTCGAGGAGGCGCACACGCTCTACGGCGACGAAGCCGAAGTCGACATGGAGGTCGAGTTCCCGCGGCCGACCGAGGATCTCGGGCGCATCGCCGCGCAGACCGCCAAGCAGGTGATCTTCCAGAAGGTCCGCGAGGCGGAGCGCGAGAACGTCTTCGCCGAGTTCAACCAGCAGATCGGCGACGTCAAGAACGGCATCGTCAAGCGATTCGAGAACGGCGACATCATCGTCGAGCTCGGGCGCATCGAGGCGGTGCTGCCGCGCAAGGAGCAGTCGCGCGCCGAGAGCTACGCGCCGCAGGACCGCATCCGCGCCGTCATCAAGCGCGTCAACCGCAGCGCCAAGGGGCCGCAGATCGAGCTGTCGCGCACCGATCCGGCGCTCCTCATCAAGCTGTTCGAGCAGGAAGTGCCGGAGATCTACGACGGCACGGTGCTCATTCGCGGGGCGGTGCGCGAGGCGGGCGACCGCGCGAAGGTGGCGGTCTACTCGCGCGAGCGCGACGTGGATCCGGTCGGCGCCTGCGTCGGCATGAAGGGGACGCGCGTGCAGGCGATCATCCGCGAGCTGCGCGGCGAGAAGATCGACATCGTCGAGTACTCGGAGGATCCGATCGTGTTCGTCACCAACGCGCTCAGCCCGGCGAAGGTGCAGCGCGTCTCGATCGTCGACGATGCGAACAAGGTGATGGAAGTGATCGTCGAGGACAAGCAGCTGTCGCTCGCCATCGGCAAGAAGGGGCAGAACGTCCGTCTTGCGGCGAAGCTGACCGGCTGGCGCATCGACATCAAGAGCGAGGAAGAGAAGCGCCGCGAGGTCGAGGCGCAGTTCGAAGGGCTCGAGGCCGGGGCGAACGCCGAGAGAGAGCAGGCCACCGAGCCCGCCGAAGGCGAGCCGGCGGCGGAAGGCGACACGGGCGAGGGCGCGCAGGTCGAGGGCGGTCAGAGCGAGGGCGCTCAGGATGAGGGCACTCAGGACGAGAGTGCCGCTCACGACGAGAGCGCTCAGTAGCACGCTGGCGCCTCGGTGTGTCCGGCGGCGGCCGGACGTTTTCAGTTGAGGTACACGTTGGCAACTGTCCGGATTTACAAGGTTGCGGAGCTTCTGGGAACCACGAGCCAGGAAGTGACCGCCCTCCTCAAGCGCGATCACGGGATCGAGGTAAAGAGCGCCTCGAGCACGATCGAGGAGGTGGTTGCGCGCCAGTTCGTCGAGCGCCTGGCCCGGCAGCGGAACATCACCCTGCCGACCGGCGACATCTTTGCCGAGACGCCGGTGCAAAAGGGCCGCAAGCCGGCGCTGGCCAAGAAGACGACGGAGCCCGCCAAGCCTGCCGCGCCGACGCTGCCGCCGCCGCGTCTCATCAAGAGCGCCAAGACCGCGGCGCCGCCGCCTGCTGCCGCCGAGGCCGAGGCGCCCGCCGTGCACGCGCCCGAAGCAACGGAACACGAAGCCGTCACCGCGCCGGCCGACGTCCACCCGCCTGAGCCGGCACCGGCGCCGGAGCCGCAGGTGGCGACGCCGGTTGCCGAAGTGGCCGCGCCTGTCCACGAACAGGTGGAGCCGGAGCCGCCCGCCGCGCCCGTACAGGCCGAGCCGGCCCCCGCGCCGGTTGCCGAAGCGGCGCCGCCTGCGCCGCAGGTCCAGCCCGCGGCGGCCGCCACGCCCGCGGCCGTCGAACCGCCCGCCGCGCGGCCCGAACCGGTTGCCGCGCGTCCCGCCGCACCGGCGGCGCCGGCGCGGCCTCAGGGCCGCATCGTGCCGCCCACGCTGCGCCTGCGCATCGAAGAGCAGCGGCCCGCCGTCACGCCGCCGCTGTCGCCCAACCCGGTGCCGCGTGTCGTCCAGCGGCCGGTGATCCGTCAGCCGGAGCGTCCGGCGGTCCCGAGCCCGGCCAGGCCGGCCGGATCGACGCCGCAGGGAGCGCGACCGGCTGGCTCGCCACAGCGTCCGATGACGCCGGGCGCACGCCCCGGTTATCCCGGTTCGATGCAGCGTCCGCCGGTCGGCGGCCCGCGTCCGCTCCCGTCGCAGCCGGTCCGGCCGCAACAGCCAGGTCAGCCGCCGCGTCCGGGTCAGTATCCACAGCGTCCCGGCATGCAGCGGCCTCCGATGGGTGGGCGTCCGCCGATGGGACAGCGGTCGTCGGGAGGTCAGCGCCGCGACAACCGGCCGGCGCCTCCCCAGGCTCCGGCCGCGCCGCCGCCGGTCACCCGCACGATTACGCTGGCCGAAGGGATGACGGTCAAGGATCTGGCGGACAAGCTCGACGTGCGCGTCAAGGACGTCCTCGCCAAGCTGCTGATGAAGCGGCTGATGATGACGATCAACTCGACGCTCGACACCGAGACCGCCACGATGCTCGCGCGCGAGTTCGGCGCCGAGGTGCAGATGCGCAGCTTCGAAGAGGAGCTGATCCAGACCGACGCCGGCGCGGTCAACGCGGCCGACATCATCACGCGCGCGCCGGTCGTCACCGTCATGGGCCACGTCGACCACGGCAAGACGAGCCTGCTCGACGCCATTCGTGAAGCGCGCGTCGCGGAGCGCGAGGCCGGCGGCATCACGCAGCACATCGGCGCCTATCACGTGACGGTCAACGGCCGGAACATCGTCTTCCTGGACACGCCGGGTCACGAAGCGTTCACGCTGATGCGCGCCCGCGGCGCGAAGGTCACCGACATCGTCGTGCTCGTCGTGGCGGCCGACGACGGGGTGATGCCGCAGACGCGCGAGGCAATCGATCACGCGAAGGCAGCGAACGTGCCGATCATCGTGGCGATCAACAAGATCGACAAGCCGGGCGCCAACCCCGAGCGCGTGAAGCGCGAGCTGACCGAGCTCGACCTCATGCCCGAGGAATGGGGCGGCAAGACGGTCACCGTCGAGGTCTCGGCGAAGAAGAAGACGAACATCGATCTGCTGCTCGAGATGATCCTGCTCGTCAGCGACATCGGCGAGCTGAAGGCGAACCCGAAGAAGCACGCCACCGGCACGGTGCTCGAGTCGAAACTGGACAAGGGCCGCGGTCCGGTCGCGACCGTCCTGGTGCAGGACGGCACGCTCAACGTCGGCGACACGTTCATCGCCGGCCCGATCGTCGGCCGCGTGCGCGCGCTCATCGACGACCGCGGCCGCTCGACGAAGCAGGCCGGGCCGTCGACGCCGGTCGAAGTGCTCGGGCTCACCGGTCTCCCGCAGCCGGGCGACATCTTCCAGGTGGCCGACGCGGCGAAGGCGCGTCAGATCGCCGCGTTCCGCGAGGAGCAGGCGAAGAACCGCGCGCTCGGCGCCAAGGGCGGACGGCTCACGCTCGAATCGCTGCAGGCGCAGCTCGCCGAAGGCGGCATGAAGGAGCTGCCGATCATCATCAAGGCCGACGTGCAGGGCTCGGCCGAAGTGCTGGCCGACACGCTCACGAAGCTGTCCGACGACAAGGTGAAGGTCCGCATCATCCACTCGGGCGTCGGCGCGGTGAGCGAAGGGGACGTGCTGCTCGCGACGGCGTCGAAGGCGATCGTCATCGCCTTCAACGTGCGGCCCGATCGCAACGCCGAGGAGGTCGCGAACCGCGAGGGGGTCGACATCCGCCAGCACTCGATCATCTACAACGTCACCGACGAGATGAAGAAGGCGATGGTCGGGCTGCTCGAGCCCACCTTCAAGGAGGTGCGGCTCGGCGTCGCCGAAGTGCGCGACATCTTCAAGGTGCCGAAGTTCGGGACGATTGCCGGCTGCATGGTCACCGACGGACGCATCACCCGCTCGGGCGACACCCAGGCCCGCCTGCTGCGCGACAACGTCGTCATTTACGAGGGGAAGATCGGCTCGCTCCGCCGCTTCAAGGACGATGTCAGCGAGGTGCGGACCGGGTTCGAGTGCGGTATCGGCTTCGACAAGTTCAACGATCTGAAGGTCGGCGACCTCATCGAGGTCTTCACGATGGAGCGGATCGCGGCGACGGCGTGAGGCGGAAGGCGAAACAGGTCACCCGGGTCATTTCACCACCACATTGATCATTGCCCTCCTGACCGTCGAGCTCTTCGTCCCGGCGTCGCATTCGCTGAAGGAGAAGCGGATGGTCCTGCGGCGGATCAAGGACCGGGTGAAGAAGTTCAACGTCGCGGTGGCCGAGGTCGAGCACCAGGATCTCTGGCAGCGTGCGGGCCTGGCCATCGTGACGGTGAGCAGCGACCAGCAGCACGCCGACCGCGAGCTGGCGGCGGTGGCCGACGAGATCGAGCGTGTCGAGCCCGGGCTCATTACGCGGACAGATGTCGAGTTCCTCACGTGAATTCAGAATGCAGAGTTCAGAGTGTGGAATTCGACCGTGGCTGTGGGTGTGTCCACTCAGCACCCAGCACCCAGCACCTAGCACCCCGCACCTAGCACCCTGCACCCTGCACCCTCTTATGTCCCAAGGCTCCCGTCCCGACCGCGTCGCCGACCAGCTCCGCGCCGAGCTCGCGCAGATGCTCACGCGCGAGGTGCACGATCCCGGCGTCGGGTTCGTCACCCTCACGCGCGTGCAGGTGAGCCCCGACCTGCAGCAGGCGCGCGTCATGTACACCGCGCTCGGCGACGACAAGAGCCGCGCGAACACGGCGCGCGCGCTGGAGCGCGTCGCGCCGTTCCTGCGGCGCCGGATCGGCGCGCGCCTCCGGCTGAAGCGCGCGCCCGAGCTGAAGTTCGTCTACGATCAGTCGGTGGCGGGACAGGATCGCATCGAGCAGATCCTGCACGAGCTGCAGTCGCAGTCCCCGACCAAACCGGAGCCCGATGAATAACGACCTCCAGCAGATCGTCGACGCCGTCCGCCAGAGACACCGCTTCGTCGTCTCGTCGCACGCCAGACCCGACGGCGACTCGATCGGCTCCCAGCTGGCGTTCGCGTACGCCGCGCGGGCGCTCGGCAAGGAGGTGACGATCGTCAACCGCGACCCCGCGCCCGCGCCGCTGATGGCCTTTCCGGGCGTCCCGTCGATCCAGATTGCCGGCGCGGTCACCGGCGACTTCGATGCCGCCGTGATCATGGAGTGCGGCGACCTCGGACGGCCCGGCGTGAGCGGCCTGGATCGCTTCCCGATCGTCAACATCGATCACCACCCGGGCAACACGAACTACGGCACCTGGAACTGGTTCGACGAATCGGCCGCCGCGTGCGGCGAGATGGTGTTCGACCTGGTGACGGCGCTCGGCGCGCCGATGTCGCTCGAGATCGCGACGCACATCTACCTCGCGATCCTCACCGACACCGGCTCGTTCCACTACTCGTCGATCTCGCCGCGCACCTTCGACATCTGCCGGCAGATGCTCGAGGCGGGGGTCGATCCGGTGGCCGTCGCGCGCAGCGTGTACGACAGCAACAACATGGGACGGCTGAAGCTGTTCGGCGCCGTCCTCAGCGCGATGCAGATCGACCCCTCGGGCCGCATCGCGATCGTCTACCTCGATCACGAGATGGCGCGCGCCGCCGGCGGCACCTACGAGGACACCGAAGGGCTCATCAACCTGCCGCTCACCGTCAAGGAGATCCAGTCGGTCGTCTTCTTCAAGCAGCACGAGGGGGACGAGTACCGGGTGAGCATGCGGTCGAAGGGGGAGATCGACATCGGCAGCGTGGCGAAGGAGTTCGGCGGCGGCGGCCACAAGAACGCGGCCGGCTGCACCGTCACCGGCCCGATCGACACGCTGCAGAAGCTGTTCGTCGAACGGATCGAGCAGGCGATCGATGGACGGCCTGCTCATCGTTGACAAGCCCACCGGCCCGACTTCGCACGACGTGGTCGCGCGTGCGCGGCGGATTCTGCGCGAGCGCCGCATCGGCCACACCGGCACGCTCGATCCGATGGCGAGCGGCGTGCTGCCGCTGGTCCTCGGCCGCGCCACCCGTCTGGCGCGCTTCCTGACCGGCGACAAGGCATACGACGCGGTCGTCCGCCTCGGATTCTCGACCGACACCTGCGACGCGCTCGGCTCGCCCGCCTCGGCGCCGTTCACGGGACCGTGGCCGGACCGCCGGGCCATCGAGGCGGCGCTGGAGCCGTTTCGCGGCCGGTTCCTGCAGCAGCCGCCGGTCTTCTCCGCCAAGAAGATCGCCGGCGAACGGAGCTACGCGCGGGCGCGCCGCGCGTCACGCGACGGCGCGGCGGCGCTTCTCGAGACGACGCGGCCCGCGCCGGTCGACGTCTGCGCCTACGAGATCGCGGTGCTCGACGTCGAGGACGATCGCGCCTCGCTGCACGTGCGCTGCTCGGCCGGTTTCTACATCCGGTCGCTCGCCCACGATCTCGGGGTCGCGCTCGGCACCGGTGCGCATCTGGCGGCGCTCCGCCGGACCGAGGCGGCAGGCTTCGGCCTCGACCGCGCCCTCACGCTGGATCGGCTCGAGTCGTCCGAAGGGCCGCACCGCGCGGCGGAGGCGATCGTGCCGGTCGATCGCATGCTCGACGCGCTGCCGCAGGTCACGCTGACCGAAGACGGGGTGACCCGGGTCCGCTTCGGGCGCGACGTCACCGCCGTAGACACGCTGTCCGGGTTCGACGAGGCGCTCGCCCCGCCGTCCGACGAGCGGCCGGTCCGGCTGACGAGCCCCGCCGGAGCGCTCGTCGCGATGGCCAGCCGCGCCGGCGGCGCTTTGCACCCGTCTGTTGTCCTGATCTAACATGTTGATCTTGTTCGACTAATAGTTTTTCTGACAAACGGCGCATCCGGGCCGGGCCGGAACTGGGGCGCGCGTTGGAGGACCCTGTGGCACTTTCGAAAGATCGCAAGACCGAGTTGATCGGTTCGTACAAGACGCACGACGGCGACACCGGATCGCCCGAAGTTCAGGTGGCGATCCTGAGCGAGCGGATCAACTACCTCACCGAGCACTTCAAGACGCATGCGAAGGATCATCACTCGCGCCGGGGACTGCTCATGCTGGTTGGCCGTCGCCGCCGTCTGCTCGACTACCTGAAGTCGAAGGACGTGCAGCGCTACGCTGACCTCATCAAGCGGCTCAACATCCGCAAGTAGGCGTCGAGTGCATATGACAACGCGTGAAGTTTCAATCGGCCAGGGTTCGATCAGATTCGAAACCGGCAAGCTGGCCAAGCAGGCCGGCGGGTCGGTCATCGTCCGGTCAGGCGATTCGGTGGTGCTCGTCACCGCGTGCCGCGCGAACAGCGCGCGCGAGGGCATCGACTTCCTCCCGCTGACCGTCGATTACCGCGAATACACCTACGCGTCGGGACGCATTCCCGGCGGCTTCTTCAAGCGCGAGGGGAAGCCCTCCGAGAAGGAAGTGCTCACCAGCCGCGTGATCGATCGGCCGATCCGCCCGCTGTTCCCCTCGGGGTGGCGCTACGAGACGCAGATCATCGCGATGGTCCTCTCGGCCGACAGCGAGAACGACACCGACGTCCTCGCCATCACCGGCGCGTCGGCGGCCATCGCGCTGTCGGACATCCCCTTCCAGAAGACGATCGCCGGCGTGCGCGTCGGCCTCGTGGACGACCAGTACGTCATCAACCCGACCTTCGAGCAGCGCAAGACCAGCAAGCTCGATCTCGTCGTCGCCGGCAGCAAGGACGGCCTGGTGATGGTGGAAGCGGGCGCGAAAGAAGTGACCGAGGAGCAGGTCGTCGGGGCGCTCGAAGCGGCGCACGCCGCGATCAGGCAGATCGTCGCGACGATCGACGATCTCGCGAAGGAAGCGGGCAAGGAGAAGCAGACGGTCGCGAAGAAGGAAATCGGCCACGAGTTCTACCGCGAGGTCGAGGAAAAGGTGCTCGCGCCGCTCACCGAGGCGATGCGCATCCGCGGCAAGCTGGAGAACTACGACCGCGTCGATCAGGTGCTCGAGGAGTTCGTCGCGTCGATTCCCGAAGGGGAAGTCGAGCGTCGCGTCGAGGCCAAGTCGATCTTCAAGGACCTGAAGGAAAAGGTCCTCTACAACGAGATCCTCAACAACAGCGTACGGCTCGACGGCCGCAAAGTCGACGAGATCCGTCCGATCTGGATCGAGACCAGCGTGCTGCCACGCACGCACGGCTCCGCGGTCTTCACGCGCGGCGAGACACAGGCGCTCGTCACCTGCACCCTTGGCACCGCCGAGGACGCGCAGAAGGTCGAGAGCTTCGAGGGAGAGCAGTGGAAGAGCTTCATGCTCCACTACAACTTCCCGCCGTTCTCGGTCGGTGAAGTGGCGTTCATGCGGGGACCCGGCCGCCGCGAGGTGGGCCACGGCGCGCTCGCCGAGCGCGCCCTGTCGCCGATGATCCCGGCCGAAGAGCAGTTCCCGTACACGATCCGCGTCGTGTCGGACATCCTCGAGTCGAACGGCTCGTCGTCGATGGCGTCGGTCTGCGGCGGGTCGCTCGCGATGATGGATGCCGGCGTTCCGCTGAAGTCGCCGGTGGCCGGGATCGCGATGGGGCTCGTGATGGACGAGGACAGCGGCAAGTACGCGGTCCTCTCGGACATCGCCGGCGCCGAAGATCACTACGGCGACATGGACTTCAAGGTGGCGGGGACGGCCGAAGGCATCACCGCGCTCCAGATGGACATCAAGGTCGCCGGTATCACGACCGCGATCATGCGCGAGGCGCTCGATCAGGCCCGGCGCGGCCGGCTGCACATCCTCGGCAAGATGCACGAGGCGCTGGCGGCGCACCGCTCCAACATCTCGGCCTTCGCGCCGCGGATCGTCACGATCCGGATTCCGGTCGACAAGATCCGCGACGTCATCGGCCCCGGCGGCAAGATGATCCGCAGCATCATCGAGCGGACCGGCGTGAAGATCGACGTCGAGGACGATGGCCGCGTGAACGTCGCGTCGGCCGACGGCGCCTCGGCGCAGAAGGCGATCTCGATCATCCAGGAGCTCACGGCGACGCCGGAGCTGAACAAGACCTATCTCGGGAAGGTCCAGCGCATCACCGATTTCGGCGCGTTCGTCGAGATCATGCCCGGAACCGACGGCCTGCTGCACGTCTCGGAAATCGCGAACCACCGCGTGAAGGACGTGCGCGACGAGCTGAAGGAAGGCGAGCAGATCCTCGTCAAGGTGATCAACATCGATCCCACCGGCAAGATCCGTCTGAGCCGCAAGGCGCTGCTCCAGGAAGAGGGCGCGGCGGCGAAGGCGGAGCAGAAATAACTTCCCTCACTCCCCTCTTTTCACGAAGTCACGACACACACGAAGGTACACGGATCCTCCAAAAGGGGATCCGTGTGTCTTCGAGATCCTCGTGGCTTCGTGATCTCTTGCCTTCGTGCCATCCGTGATGTAAATCGCCTCGTCTTCGGATCAAAAGCACCACCACGGAGTGGATCAAAAGCGCCAACACGGAGGACACGGAAGCGCGCGATCAAATCCACCGAGGCCACGGTTCTTCTCGTCAGCTCTCTTTCAGATGGAGCCGTGTACCAAGTAGATCCTTCGTGCCCTCCGCGCCCTTCGTGATGAAAATCGATCGTTCGAGTGATCCGCTCGCTTCGGGCGAGGAAGAGCGCTAATACGGAGGACACGGAAGCGCGCGACCAAATCTACCGCGGCCACGGTTCTTCTCGTCAGCTCTCTTTTAGATGGAGCCGTGTACCAAGTAGATCCTTCGTGCCCTCCGTGCCTTCGTGATGAAAATCGATCGTTCGAGTGATCCGCTCGCCTCGGGCGAGGAAGAGCGCTAACACGGAGGACACGGAAGCGCGCGACCAAATCCAGCGAGGCCACGGTTCTTCTCGTCAGCTCTCTTTCGGATGGAGCCGTGTACCAAGTAGATCCTTCGTGCCCTCCGTGCCTTCGTGATGAAAATCGATCGTTCGAGTGATCCGCTCGCTTCGGGCGAGGAAGAGCGCCAACATGAAGGCTTCGAGTTTTCAGTTTTGAGCTTTCAGTTTTCAGTTTTGAGTTTTCAGTTTTGAGTTTCTACGTTTCCGTCCTGAACGCCTGCGCCGCCGCGATGCGTTCGCGGATCGGCGGGTGGCTGTGGAACAGCCACTGCACGAGCCGCGACGGTTCGTCTTCGGCCAGGTTCTGCGCCGCCAGCCGCCGCATCGCGGAGATGAACGCGGCCGGATTGCGCGTCAACGTCAGCGCGAGCCGATCGGCACGCCGCTCGTGCGCGCGCGACATCGCGTGCGCGGCCGGAACCATCACGAACGAGACGGCGCCCGCGGCGAGCAGCAGCAGCGGAAGGCCGGCAATGTCGTCCACGCCTCGCAGCCCCGCCCAGGGCGCCGCCGCCCGCAGCACCACCGACGCCACGAAGAAGCCGGCGACGATCAGCGCCGTCTGGAGCACCAGCGCCTTCCAGATGTCGCCGTGGACGTGGTGCGCCATCTCGTGGGCGAGCACCACCTCGATCTCGTCGTCGGAGTACTGCGCGAGCATCGTGTCCGACACCAGGATCCGGCGCGAGCCGCCGATGCCGGTGAGAGCGGCGTTCGCCTTGCTGGTCTTCTCGCCGAGCCCCCACTCGTAGGCGTCCACGACGCGCGTCCCCGCACGCGCGCCGAGCGCGACCAGGCGCGTACGCAGCGACTCGCGCGACAGCGGCTTGATCGAGTAGAAGAGCGGCAGCAGCAGCAGCGGCGCGATGTTGGCCAGCCCGACGACCAGCAGGGCAAATACCGCGGCCGCCGGCAGCCACCAGCCGTACGGGTAGCGGTGGATGAAGAAGTAGAGGATCGACGCCGCCGGGACGGCCAGCACCAGCGCGATCGCGAACCCCTTCAGCTCGTCGAGCGCCCATGCGCTGAACGGCTGACGGGAGAGGCCGTACCGGCGCTCCAGCACGAACCCGCCGTAGAAGGCCAGCGGCAGGCTCCCGGCCTCGTTCAGCAGCGCGAGGAGGACGACGTAGAGCGCGATTGTCACCCCGCCGCTCCACGACGCCGGCCCGACGATCGCGGCAATCCATTCGGCTGTGCTGCGCAGCCCGAGGCTCGCGCCGGTAAGGACCAGCGCGACGAGGAACGCCGCGCCCCATGCAACCGATGCGATACCGGCCTGGCGCTTGAGCCTGTTGTACCGGGTAGCCTTGTCCTCGTTCACGGCCGTGGACGGATGTGGATGTCTCCATTCGTCGCGGTGAGCTCGATCGGGGTGCCGCCCTCGTTGAGGCGCGCCCGCGTCCGCCGCCGGGTCTGCTCGCCGAGCGGCTCGGTCGTCAGGTCGGCCATGTCGAGCGTCCCGTTGGTCGTGTTGGCTTCGATGTTGGCGTTGGCGTCGGGCGGCAGCGCAAGCTCGATCGATCCGTTCACGCTTCGCAGGTCGACCGGGTCCTTCGACACCGACGCGAGGTCGACGGTCACGCTGCCGTTCGTCGTGCGCGCATCGACGCCACCGCCGAGCGCCTTGCCGACGACGTTCCCGTTGGTGCTGGAGGCGACGACCGCGGCGTCGACGTTCGAGACGGTCACGGCGCCGTTCGCGGCGCGCAGCCGCAGACGCGTCGACGCCGGCACGGTCACGTGGAACTTCACCTCGATCTCGACGCCGACGATGATGCCGCCGAGCCCTTCGCTGCGCAGGACGATCTTTTCGGGGGCGACATCCTCGGCGATGCGGATCTTCGAGACGAGCGGTTCGGCCGCCGCGTTGGTCGACGCCTTGACGATGCGCTCCGCCTTCACGTCGATCGTGCTGCCGCTCCCGCCCTGCACGTCGATGCTGCCGCTCGCGCCGACGATCTGCAGTTCGCCGCCAGGCTCGAGCGTGTAGCTGCGGCTCCACTCGTCAGAGGCCCGCCCCTCGAGCGGACCGCGTGGTCCGCCGCAGCCGGCGAACGAGAGCGAGACGAGAGCCGTGCCGACCGCCGCGGACAGGAGACGGAGCCTCATGCAGGTCAATGATAGGGCAAGGTAGGGCAGGTAGGGCAGGTGGGGAAAGGCGGGGACAGCGTGATCTTGTGGAGCCCAGAGCCTATAGCCCAGAGCCTATAGCCCATTAGACCTGCCCCACCCGCCCTTCCCGCCCTTCCTGCCCCTGTTGGCCCAGGAACGCCGAGCTCAGTTCATCTGCACCGAGATCAGCTTCGAGACGCCTGGCTCCTCCATCGTGACGCCGTAGAGCCGATCGGCGATCTCCATCGTCTTCCGGTGGTGCGTGATGAGGATGAACTGCGTGCGATCCTGCATGCTGCGCAGCATCTCCACGAATCGTCCGATGTTGGCGTCGTCGAGCGGCGCGTCGATTTCGTCCAGCAGGCAGAAGGGGCTCGGCTTGTACTTGAAGAGGCCGAACATCAGCGAGATGGCGGTGAGCGCCTTCTCACCGCCCGAGAGCAGCTGCACGCTCTGCAGGCGTTTGCCCGGCGGCTGCGCCACGATCTCGATGCCGCTCTCGAGCGGATCGTTCTCGTCGAGCAGCGTGAGGCCGGCACGTCCGCCGCCGAACAGCGTCGTGAACATCTCCTGGAAGTTGCGGTTGATGGCGGCGAACGCCTCCACGAAGCGGGTGCGCGTCGTCTCGTCGATCCGCTTGATGGCCTCGGTCGTCTGCGCAATCGACTCGACGAGATCCGTGCGCTGCGTGGAGAGGAACGTGTAGCGCGCTTCGAGCTCCTCGTGCTGCTCGATCGCCATCATGTTCACGGGACCGAGCCGCTCGATCCGCGTACGCAGCGCGGCGATCGCCTCCTCGGCGCTGAGCGTGCGCTGTTCGGCCGCGGCCACGGCGGCGTCCGCCGCTTCGACCGCCGCCGCAGCCGGCTGCGCCTCCGCGACCGGCGCGCCTTCCTCGTCTGTCGCCTCGTCCGGCTCGTCGGCGCAGATCACCCGCGCGTCGGGGACGGCGTTTCCGGAAGCCTCGAGCGCTTCCACCTCGAGGAGCACGTCGTCGAGCGTCGCCTGCACGGCGTCCATGCAGGTCGTCGCGAGGTGCGTCAGGTCACCTTCCGCGGCCGCGCGCGCCAGGTCGTACTCCGACACCGTGCCGCGGATCGACTCGAACTCGCCGCGTGCGACGCGGATCGCCGCCTCGAGCTCGTCTGTGCCGATGCGCAGCGTCGCCACGGCATCGTCGGCAGTGGCGACGGTGGCGCGCAGCTCGTCGAGCCGCTGGATGTCGACGGCGAGCTGCGCCTCGCCGCGGGCGACCGACACGCGGAGATCGTCGACGCGCGCCCTGGTCTGCTCCAGCTCGATTGACAGCGCCGCGGCACGCGCTTCCAGTTCGCGATTCGCTTCCTCGAGCCGGCGAACTTCGCTGGCCAGGCCCGATGCGCGCTCCACCAGGGCCGCGTGCGCCGCACGCGCTTCGGCCGCGCGCCGGCTCAGCTCCTGCACCTGCTCGCGAGCCTGGAACAGCCGGCGCTGTGCCTCGGTCAGGCGCTCGTCGGCGAGCCGCTGCTCCTGTTCGAGGGCGACGATCGAGGCGCGCGCCTCCTCCTGCCGCTGCTCGAGCGCCGCGCGTTCGTCTTCAGCCTGCCGCCGCTCGCGCGCGAGCTGATCGCCCCGCAACGACACACGGGTGACGTCTTCCGAGGCGCGCTGCACCTGCGCTTCAAGGGCGACGATCTGCTTCTCCTGGCGATGCTGCTCGGCATGCAGAGCGGTGATGGCCTGCGTCGCCTGTGCAATCGTCGCTTCGAGGTCGGTCGTCTCCGCCGCCAGCCGATTCAGCTCTTCCCGCTCGACGTCGATCCGCGCGCGCAGATCCTTGATCTCGCGCTTGGTCTCGAGAATGCCGCGCGCTTCCTTGGGATGGCCGCCGGTCACCAGGTGCGCGCCGCGGAAGACCTCGCCTTCGGCGGTGACAATCGGACAGGGCGCCGACGGCGCGGCGTTCTCGGCCCGCTCGTACGAGTCGGTCAGCCACGCCTCGCCAATCGTCCGGCGCAGCACCTCGTCGTACGGTCCGTTGACGCGCACGACCGACGACAGCGCGACGAAGCCTGCCGGCGGCTGGGCGGACGGCTCGATCGCAGGGCCCGGCCCCTCGACGACGACGAAACCGCAGCGGCCGGCGGACGCGTTTCGAATCAGCTCGAAGCCGGCAAACGCGTGATCCTGCCGTTCGACGATGATGTGCTGGAGGAGCTCGCCCAGATATGCCTCGACGGCGCGCTCGTGCCCCGCCTCCACCTCGAGATAGTCGGCAACCGCCCCCTTCTGATTGACCTGGCCGTTGGCCTGCGCGAGCACCGTGCGGGCGGCGTCGCCGTACTCCACGCGGGCCGCCTCGAGCTCCTCGAGCGATTTGAGACGCGCCGCCAGACCGGCGAGCTCGTGCTCGCGCGAACGGACCGAGCGGGCGCGCCACTCGTGCTCGATGCGCGCCGTCGCCAGCTCCGATTCGCGGGCGGCACGTGCCGCCTTCGTCGCCGCCAGCGCCTCGTGCGCATCGCGCAGCGCTTCACTGGCGGACGTCTTGTCGCTGTCGAGGCGATCGGACTCGATCCGGACGTCCTCGAGCTCGACCTGCAGCTTCGAGAGGGTCTCGAGCACGCGATCGTGCTGCGCCGCCGCGCTCTCGAGCGAGTGGCGCAGCGCCGTGGCGCTGTTGATGGCCGAGAACACCTCGCTGCGCGCCGCCTCGACGTCGGCCTCGAGCCCCTCGATTTCCCGATGTCCCACTTCGTACGCGTCCGACTCGGCGGTCAACGCCGCAGCGGCACGGTCGCGCTCTTCCACCGCCGCCAGCGCCGCCGCACGACGTTCCTCGAGCTCCAGGCGCGCCGGCTCGCGCCTCGCGGCCAGCCCCTGCAGCTCCTGTTCGACGATCTGCGCCCGCGCGCTCAGCGAGTCGGCCTGGCCGCCGTCGAACGTGATCTGCTGCTGCAGCCGGTTGATGTCCAGTTCGGCGGCGTGCGCGACCTCGCGAGCCGCCGTGGCCTTCGCTTCGGCCTCGGCGAGCTCGATACGCGATCGTCCGAAGTCCGACTCGATCTCCGCGACACGGGCGGCTGCCGCCGCTTCCCGCTCGCGGGCGTCCGCCAGCCGCGCGCGGGCCGACTCGATGGTCTCCGCCAGCTGACGGTACTTGCGCGCGAAGAGCACCTTCTCCCACCGGCGCAGCTCGTCGCGCAGCTTCTTGTAGCGCCGCGCCTTCGCCGCCTGGCGCTTCAGCGTGCCCCGCTGCTTCTCCACCTCGAAGACGATGTCGTCGATGCGGGTGAGGTTCTGCTCCGCCGCTTCGAGCTTCAGCTCCGCGGAACGGCGGCGCGCCTTGTACTTCGTGACGCCGGCAGCCTCTTCGATCAGCTGCCGCCGATCGGTCGGGCGGGTGCTGAGGATCATGCCGATCTTGCCCTGCTCGATGATCGCGTAGGCCTTGGCGCCAAGGCCGGTGTCCATCAGGAGATCGTGGATGTCGCGCAGGCGGCAGGACTGGCCGTCGATCAGGTACTCGCTCTCGCCCGAGCGATAGAGCCGTCTGGTGACTTCCACTTCGCGCGCGACGGTCTGGATCAGCTCCTCGGCTTCTTCCGGCGCGAAGGTGATGCGGTCTTCCGGGGCTGCGATCTCGTCGAGCGGCGGTTCGGCGACGGCGACGCCCCCCTCTTCGGCAGACATGGAGTCGAGCGCCGCGTGCGCGGCGTGGCCGTTGGTGCCCTGTGCGTGAGCGTGGCCGTTGGTGCCGTGTCCGTTGATCGCGTGTCCATGGGCCCGCGCCGGGAACGCCGGCCCCGATACCGACTTGATCACGCCGCTGAAGCGCAGGCGGACTTCGGCGGCAGCCGTCGGCTTGCGCGCGTCGCTGCCGCTGAAGATGATGTCTTCCATCTTCTCGCCGCGCAGGCTCTTCGCGCTCTGCTCCCCCATCACCCACGTGATGGCGTCGGCGACGTTGCTCTTTCCGCATCCGTTGGGGCCGACGATCGCCGTCACCCCCTTGTCGAAGGCAAGCTCCGACCGATCCGAAAAGGACTTGAATCCGCTGATCTCGAGACGTTCCAGACGCATGGACCCACCACCGCGCCCATGGAGGCGCACGTGCACATTACTGGCGGAGTCCGACGAGGGTCGGACCCATCCGACGGGGTTGCCCGGAGGACCCGGACACGACGGTCACAGATTCTGGCTGGGTGACAGAACGGCACAGACCGAAGCGTCGGCCCTTCGCCTCCCTTTCGGGTCGGCGGCCCCGGGGCCAACGAAACGGTCGTCAGTGTAACAAGGCCCAGCTATAGTGGCAAGACCAAACTGGAGCCACAATTCATTGTGGTCGTACGACCTACGGGCGTTGTTGGACCGGTCTGAAGACCGGTCCCCACGGACGCGGTGACTCAGTTCGCGCTCGTCGTGTTCTTGACGAGGCCGGCGAGCTTTTCGGCTTCGCCAAACGACGTCAGCGCCGCCTGCGCCTGCGGGTCGACCGCGACGATGTGACGGCGCGCTTCGGCGATGCCGAAGACCGCTTCGTCGATCCGGAACCGGATCATCGCCCTGATGAAGGTGAGGTCCTTCTGCCAGGCGTCCTCGTCGATCCTCACGCGGTTGGCGACGAGCTGATCGCGGAAGTCCTTCAGCATCTGGTCGTCGACGGTGAAGTTCGGCTTCACGACGACGCGCCCTTTCGACACCTGCGCGATCCGGGTGTCCCCGTCGGCCATGAACTTCTGCGCGAAGTTCTCGAACTCCTGCCGGCTGTAGATCGCGCGGCCGAACGGCGTCGGGTTGAACCCCTCGATCGTGCCGACGACGTACTTGTCGGGCTCGATGCCGCCGCCGCTGTAGACCGGACGGCCCGACTCGGTCTTCATCAGGTCGCTCGCCTTGTGCGGGCGGTTCGCGTCCTGCTCCTTCTGCGTGTAGCTCAGGTACTCGTCGAAGGTCTCGTCCCACGGACGCTGAATCAGCCGGCCGCTCGGCGTGAAGTAGTGCGCCGTCGTCAGCGCCAGGCCGGCGCCGTTGGCGATCGGGTAGACCGACTGCACGAGCGCCTTGCCGAACGTCGTCTCGCCGACGATGTAGGCGCGATCGTGATCCTGGAGCGCGCCGGTGAAGATCTCCGAGGCGCTGGCGCTGCTGCGGTTCGCGATCACCACCATCGGCACGTCGAGCATCATCCCGTCGTCGCTCGCGCGGTAGTCCTGATCGGAGTTCCGGATGCGCCCGCGCGTGTAGACGATCATGCTCCCCTTGCGGAGGAACTCGTTCGAGACCTTGATCGCCTGATCGAGCGGTCCGCCCGGGTTGCCGCGGATGTCGTACACCAGGCGCTTCATCCCCTGCGCGCGGAGATCGTTCAGCGCGCGCTGGATCTCGCGGTCGGTGTTCTCGCCCCAGTCCTGGTGGCGGATGTAGCCGGTCGTCGAGTCGATCATGAAGTACGCCGGCACGGTGAGGATCTGCACTTCGTCGCGCGTGACCTCGAGCGGAATCGGCTGCTCGTAGCCGCGACGCCTGATCTCCACGCGCACGATGGTGCCCTTGGCGCCGCGCAGCTTGCGCATCGCCTGCTCGGTCGTCCACCCCTTCGCGTCTTCGCTGTCGATCTTCGCGATGACGTCGCCGCGGCGGATCCCCTGCTTGTAGGCGGGCGATCCTTCGAAGACGCTCGCCGCGGTGATGTCGCCGTCGATCGACTGGATGGTGATGCCCAGCCCGTAATAGCGCCCTTCCTGCCGCTCGCGCATCTGCGCGTACTCGCGCGGGTCGAAGAAGCTCGAATGCGGATCGAGCGTGGCGAGCATGCCGCGAATGGCGCTGTAGACCACGCGATCCGATTCGACCTTGTCGACGTACTGCGACTCGATGGCGCTCAGCGCGGCGGAGAACGTCGTGTACCGCTCAGCCAGCCGATCGTCGACGGCGAACGCGCTGCGTCCGAACAGTCCGCCGACGAGCGCCGACACCGCGATCACGAACACGACGATGGGGACGGGACGGACAGATCTCATGAGGGACAGCGTAGCAGACAAATTCCTTGTCGCCAACGACTTCCGGGTACGCCGCGGCCCGGAATTCCTTGACCGCTGCGCAGGCGGGACCCATAATCGGAAGACGCCGCCGCTCGCCGCGTTCCGGAAGGTAGGAGACCTATGTTTGGTTCCATTGGCATGCCGGAGCTGATCATCATTTTCGTGATCGCTCTGATCATCTTCGGTCCCCGAAAGCTCCCAGAGCTCGGCCGCTCGCTCGGCAAGAGCCTGGCCGAATTCAAGCGCGCGTCGAACGAGCTGAAGAGCACGCTCGAAGAGGAAATCCGCATCGAGGAACAGCAGCAGAAGGCCACGGCCGACGCCACCAGGCAGCAGGCCGTCCCGGCCCCGGCGCCGCAGGAGACCGTCCCGCACGTCTCCGAGCCGGTTGCCGTCCGCCAGGACCATACCGCCTGAGATCGATCGGCCGCCGCCATGGCCCTCGTGCCTTTTCCCGGACCGCAGAGCAGCGCCGCCGCGCTGCCGCCCGAGGACGATGATGAATCGACCGGCGCACGGATGTCCTTCCTGGACCATCTGGACGAGCTGCGCCGGCGCATCGTCAACTCGTGCATCGCGATAGCGGTCGGGGTCGCGGCGACCTTCTACTGGATCGATTCGATTTTCAACTTCATCCTGGCGCCGACGCGCGCCGCCCTGCCCGAAGGGGTCAAGCTGATCTACACCCAGCCGGGCGAAGCGTTCTCGCTGTACATCACGATCGCGCTGATTGCCGGCGCGGTGGTCGCCTCGCCGTTCATCATGCTGCAGGTCTGGCTGTTCATCGCGCCGGGACTGTACTCGAACGAGAAGCGGCTGGCCATCCCGTTCGTGCTCTTCACGACGATCGGCTTCATCGCCGGCGCGGCGTTCAACCACTACATCTCGTTCCCGTACCTGATGATCTTCTTCGGCAGCTTCAACACGCCGGACCTGGCGTTCATGCCGAAGCTCGAGGACGTCTTCGGTCTCTATTCGAAGATGCTGATCGGGATGGGGCTCGTCTTCCAGATGCCGGCCGTCGTCTTCTTCCTCGCGAAGATGAAGCTCGTGACGGCGCGCTTCCTGGTGAAGAACTTCAAGTACGCGCTACTCATCATCTTCATCGTGGCGGCGGTCATCACGCCGAGCGGCGACATGATGACCCAGGGCATCTTCGCCGCGCCGATGATCGGGCTCTATCTCCTGAGCATCGCGATCGCCTGGATGTTCGGACCGAAGCGCCTGCGCGCGGAGAACGACTGACAAGTCCACACTCCGCCCTTCCCGCCCTTCCCGCCCTTCCCGCCCTTGCTCTACACCCTTCTCCGCCCTCGCAGCCTGAGCCCCTCGATCGCGGTGCCGATGATCGAATCGACCACCGCCTGCTGATCGCCCCAGGCGAAGTTCGGCATCTGGATCAGCAGCGCCGTGATGCCGTGCAGCGCCGCCCAGAGCGCGCGCACGGTGACGTCGGGGTCGGCCTTCCGGAACAGCCCGGCGTCGATGCACGAGACGATGCAGGCACGCAGGATCCCGAGGGCGCGCATGCCGTTCGACGAGGGGTTCGTGTAGCGCTCCACGTCCTCGGGAAGCTGTTCGTGCGGGGTGGCGACGAAGGTCGCGAGGTAGTGCTGCGGGTGCCGCAGCCCGAAGGCGACGTACCGCCGCATCCCTTCGCGCAGCCGCTCGATCGGGTCCTTGAGCTCGGCGTCGAGCGACTCGAGCTCGCGAACGAGCTTGCCGAAGGTCTCCTCGCAGACCTGGAACACCAGGTCGCGCTTGTCCTCGAAGTGCAGGTAGATCGCGGTGGGGGAGTACTCGATGCGCTCGGCCACCTTGCGCATCGACAGCTGACCGTAGCCTTCGCGCGCGAGGATATCGCGCGCGGCGTCGATGATTTCCTGGCGAAGCAGCGCTTTCTGGCGCGCGCGTCGGGTCTGGATCGTCATCGTCCCGTTACGTGGCGTAACGGTGTCAAGTTATGTCGTGCGTCGAGGGAGCGTCAAGGCCAGAGCAGGGCGGCCGCCGCCCGGAACCGGGAGGTGACCCGGCGTCCGGCGGCGGTCCGTTTCGTCGCCCCCTCACGCGCGGCGATGGCGCGGAAGACGTCGACGAGCCGCTGCACGTACCAGTCGTCCAGCCTGGCCCCTCCCTCCAGCGCGCGCGTGACCGCCGACGCGATCGGCTCGAGGCACGACAGGTCGCCGATGTCGGCGACGGCGCCGAGCAGTTCGACCGGCACCGGCTCACGCGCCGACTCGAGCGTCTCCTTCAGGTCGTACAGCGCGGCACGGCTGCCGCGGTGCGCCAGGATGCCGTGGGCCGCGGCACGCAGCGCGATCCACTCGGACCGCAGCGCGCCCGATTCGGCCCCTTCACGGAACCGGACCCGTTCGATCAGCTGCTGGAGGACCGATGCCGGCACCGTGTCGCCCGCTTCGGTCAGCGCGACACGGAGCGGAGCCGGCGAATCGGGCAGCGTCCCCTCGGCCGCCTCGCGCAGCAGGTAGACCGGATCGATCGCCGCGTCCGCGCCAAGACCGGCCGCGAGGACGATGGCCGGATCCGGGTCGGCGCCGAGCGTATCGAGCAGCGGCTCGATCGTCGACTGCCCGAGATCGCGCAGCCCGCGGATGGCGGCGAGCCGAACCGGCCGCGGCCGGCCGCGATCGAGTGCCGTCGACGTCAGGCGGTCGAGCACCTCGACGCCGCGCGGCGAACCGAGCAGCGCCTGCAGCACGCCGACGGCGGCAACCGCCACGCGCACATCGTCGGCGTCGAGCGAGACGATCGCGACGTCGAGCGCGCGAAGGTCGCCGATCCCCTCGAGCGCGTGCAGCGCCGCGACGCGCGCGTCGTCAGGCGTGGTCGACGCCGAGACCAGGGAGACCAGCCGCGGCACGGCCCGTTCCCCAATCACCGTCAACCGCGCCACCGCCCCGTCTCGCGTCAACGCGTGCGCCGACGCGAGATCCGCGAGCAGGCTGTCGATCTGTTTCCCCGAGGATGCGCGGATTGCCACGCGGAGATCTTAATGGACGGGAGGGTCGGGAAGGTCGGGAAGGTCGGGAAGGTCGGGAAGGGCGGGAAGGGCGGGAAGGTCGGGAAGGGTGGGAGGGTCCGGAAGGGCGGAGGGTTGCGAGTGCAGCACTCCATTCCCTCCCGACCCTCCAGTCTTTCCAGTCCTTCCCGACCCTCCAGTCTTTCCCGACCTATCAGCCCTGTTTACTGCACTTTCACGACGAGCGCGGCACGCCGGTTCAGGCGTCGGGTCTCTTCGCGTGCGTTGTCGAACTTCGGACGCTCCTCGCCGTAGCTGCGCGTTTCGAGCCGGCTGGCGGCGACGCCGCGCGACGCAAGGTAGTCGAGCACGCTCCGCGCGCGCCGTTCGCCGAGCGCGAGGTTGTATTCAGCCGTGCCGATGTTGCAGGTGTGCCCTTCGATGACGAGGTTCTTGTCCGGGTTGGCCTGCAGCTTCGCGACGGCATCGTCCAGTAGCCGCAGCGCCTCGGGCCGCAGCGTCGAACGGTCGAAGTCGAAGTAGACGTCTTCGAACGTCAACTCGACGACCGGCGCCGGACGCACGACCTGGATCGTGGTGTTGGCCGACGCGGTGCCCCCCTTGCCGTCGTCGACGGTGACGGTCAGCTGCACCGGACCTTCCTGCTGCGGCGCGGTCCAGATCGTCTGGCGATCGGCCGGGTTCTGCAGCGTGCCCGAGGGTGCGGTCCAGCGATAGGTCAGCGTGTCGCCGTCCGGATCCTGCGCGACGGCCGTGACGCTCGACGTCTTGCCGACTTCGACCGTGCACGGCTCGCAGCGGGCCTGCACCGTCGGCGCACGATTCTGCAGCACCGGCGGCGGCTGCGGCGGAGCGGGGGGCGGCGGCGGCACGTAGCGGCGCACGCCCGGGTGATAGCCGATGCGGAACTGGTAGTCGACGAAATCGCCCGACTCGTCTTCGTCCGTGCGGAACCGGGAGCGATCCTCTGTCGGCAGGTTCCAGGTGGCGCCTGCGCCGACGAAGAACCCGCTGCGATGCTGCCACGTGAGGCCGATCGTCGCGGCGTTGAACGCCGGCAGATTCGAGACGAGCGGCGACAGGCTGCCGTCGTCGCCGCGCAGCGCGGAGGTCAGCGTCGTCGTGTCGTCGAACGGCTTCTCGCCGGCGAATTCAGCGGTGACGCGCAGCGGACTGCGCGACGGGAAGCCGGCGCCGATGCCGTAGCGGAAGCCGCCCGACTGCGACGCCTCGTCGGCTTTCGCGCGGAACGCCGCGCCCGCATAGCCTGCGATCTCGATCACCTCGCCGGCGTCCTTGCTGACGACGAAGTCGACGAGACCTCCGGGCTTCCCGGTGCTCGCGCCGCTGTCCTTGTCGCCGGTTGGCAACGTGAAGGCGCCGCGGATGGCCACGGCAGCCGGCCTGTTGTCCGCCTCGGAGAAGAGGTTGATCTTGGCGCCGATCAGGAAGTCGCCGATCTGGTTGCCGCTCCAGCCCTGTCGAACGAACGGATACCGGCCGACGACGCCGCCGACGTCGGGGTCGGTGCCGAACAGCGGGCGCAGGTCGCGATCGATGCGCGTGACGATCTTGAAGGAGCCGAAGATCTCGGCGCGGTCGGCGAGGCCGACGCCGAACGTCACCGGCACGTCCGACACGTTCGTGAACCCCTGCCTGTAGTTGGTCCCCACCCGGTATGCGCTGGCGGACCACTTCCCGCGGGCGAGCACTTCCGCCGTCGGGACGTACCACAGCCCGGTGTCGCCGTCGGCCGTGGTGGTGGAATAGCGAAGGGCGGTGTCGGAGCCGGAGGCGGCCCTCTGAGACTGGGCCGGCGTCGTCTGGGCGCCCGCCGTTGCGGCCCACAGCGCGCACAGCACGGTGAACCTGGTGGCGTGTCGCAAGTCGATCATCGAGCTGAACCTCCCACGGATCAGCAGTTCATTTCAATAGTACGGCTGAGGTTCCGGCGCGTCAATGGATCGCGCCGCTCAGTAGGCCTTCGCGAACCATGCGTCGGCGACGGCCGGACGATCGCAGCGCACGCACGACTGCCCCTGCGGCGACGGGAGGTCGAGCGGCATGTTGCGAATCGTCGCCTGCGTGTCGGTCTTGATCTGCGCCTCGCACTCGGCGTCGCCGCACCACGGAGAGACGACGAAGCCGGGGCGCCCTTCCATGGTGGCCTTGAACGTCTCGTAGTCGCCGGCGTGATGGGTGTGCTCCTCGCGGAACTGCAGCGCGCGGGCGAGCAGCGAGACCTGGATCGTGTCGAGCAGCTCGCGGACGCGCGTGACGAGCCCGTCCATCGGCACGCCGAGCTTCTCGCGCGAATCGCGCCGCGCGAGCAGCACCTGCGACTTCTCGATGTCCTTCGGTCCGATCTCGAGGCGCAGCGGCACGCCGCGCAGCTCCCACTCCGAGAACTTCCAGCCGGGACGCTCGTCACGCTCGTCGAGCGTCACGCGGATGCCCGCGTCGACGAGCTGCTGCTCGATGCGCCGCGCTGCCGGCAGCACCGTCTCGCGCCAGTTCTCGCGTCCGATCGGCACGATGACGACCTGATACGGCGCGACCGCCGGCGGCAGGACCAGACCGCTGTCGTCGCCGTGCGTCATGATGATCGCGCCGACGAGACGCGTCGTCACGCCCCAGGAGGTGCCCCAGACGTACTGTAGCGACTTGTCGCGCGCCTGGAACTGGATGTCGAACGCCTTCGCGAAGTTCTGTCCGAGATTGTGCGAGGTGCCCGCCTGCAGCGCCCGGCCGTCTCCCATCAGCGCTTCGATCGAGTAGGTGCGCAGCGCGCCGGCGAACTTCTCGCTCTCGCTCTTGATCCCCTTCACCACCGGGATCGCCAGCAGGTCGGCGCAGAGGCTCGCGTACACGTCGAGCATCTTGCGCGTCTCGGCCTCGGCCTCGTCCGCCGTCTCGTGCGCCGTGTGCCCTTCCTGCCAGAGGAACTCGGTCGTGCGCAGGAACGGACGTGTCACCTTCTCCCACCGGACGACGTTCGCCCACTGGTTGAGGAGAATCGGCAGGTCGCGCCACGACTGCACCCACTTCGCGTACATCGTCCCGATGATCGCTTCCGAGGTCGGCCGGACGATGAGCTTCTCTTCGAGCTCTTCACCGCCGCCGTGCGTCACGTACGCCACCTGCGGCGCGAACCCTTCGACGTGCTCCGCCTCGCGCGTGAGCAGGCTCTCGGGGATGAAGAGCGGAAAGTAGGCGTTGACGTGCCCGGTCCGCTTGATCTCGCGGTCGAGCGCCTGCTGGATCAGCTCCCAGATGGCGTAGCCGTACGGACGGATGACCATGCACCCCTTGACCGGCGAGTAGTCGGCCAGTTCGGCGCGCCGCACCACGTCGAGGTACCAGCGCGAGAAGTCCTGCGATCGAGGGGTGATCTCGGTGACGAACGTGTCTTTCTGGGACATCGGAGTTGGATCCGGGGATTTGACGACTTGACGATTTATCGATTTGACGATTTATCGACTTACGTCCGGCTGAAGCCGGATGCCACATGGACATGGGGGAGTGTCCGTCTTCAGCCGGACTTCATCCCGGCCCGCCTGAAGGCGGGCACTACATCGAATCAAAGCACGCAATGAAGCGGGCTGGTACACGCCGGCTACGGGCACTTCTCCACGACGTGGACCTTCCAGTGTAGATCGTCGCGCTGCGGGAAGTCGGCTCGGAAGTGTCCGCCGCGGCTTTCCTCGCGCCGCAGCGCGGCCCTGGCGACGAGCAGGCCGACGGTCGCGAGGTTGAACCGGGCCCAGGCGGTGCTGTCAGCGTGACTGTCCGATGCGACGGCGCTCCGCGCAGCCAGAAACGCCCCTTCCAGCCTCGCGACCGCGGGCACCAGCCGGTCGCGCGTGCGGAACAGGCCTGCCGCGCGCCACAGCAGGTCACGGAGATCATCCACCTCCAGCGGTTCGGAACCGGTGCCGTCCGACGCCGCGTACGCGTCGACCTCGACCCTGTCAGCCTTGAGCACCGCCGGCGCCGGATCCTGGAGCATCGCCTCCGCCGCGCGCGCCCCGAACACGAGCCCTTCGAGCAGGGAGTTGCTCGCGAGCCTGTTCGCGCCGTGGACGCCGGTACACGCGGTCTCCCCCGCCGCGAACAATCCGGGCACCGACGTGCGGCCCCACTCGTCGGTGTCGATGCCGCCCATCATGTAGTGCGCCGCCGGGCCCACCGGGATCAGGTCGCGCGCGATGTCGATGCCGACGCGGCGGCACATCTCGGCAATCGTGGGAAACCGCGCGCGCACGCGCTCCGCGTTCAGGTGCCGGAGCGTCAGGTACACCGGGCCGCCGGTCGCCTCCACCTCGCGCACGATCCCGCGCGCGACGACGTCGCGCGGCGCGAGATCGCCGGCTGCGTCGTACCGCGGCATGAACGTCTCGCCGCGTCCGTTCACCAGCTTCGCTCCCTCGCCGCGCAGCGCCTCCGAGATGAGAAAGCGCGGCGCGCCTGGCAGGCTGAGCGCCGTCGGGTGGAACTGGACGAACTCGAGATCCGCCACGCGCGCGCCGGCATGGTAGGCGATCGCGATGCCGTCGCCCGTCGCCACCGCGGGGTTCGTCGTCTCGCGGAACACCTGGCCGGCGCCGCCGGTAGCCAGCAGCACGCGCGGTCCGCGCACGGCACGAGGACCGCCCCGCTCGTCGAAGTACCGGACCCCGGCAACCCGGCCATCCTCGACGATGAGACCGATCACCTGTCCGTGGTTGACGGCGCGAATGGTCGGCAGCATCGCGACGCGCTGCCACATGGCGCGCGAGATCTCGCGTCCGGTCGCGTCGCCGCAGTGCAGGATGCGGTGCACGCTGTGCGCCGCCTCGAGCCCGAACAGCAGATCGCCCGACGCGGTGCGATCGAAGCGCGCACCCCACTCGATCAGCTCGGCGACCCGGCGCGGTCCCTCGGTCACCAGCACGCGCACCGCCGATTCGTCGCACAGTCCGGCGCCAGCGTTGATCGTGTCGGCGACGTGCAGATCCACCGAATCGCCCGGCCCCATCGCCGCGGCAATTCCGCCCTGCGCGTATCCGGTGTTGCTCTCGCCGGCGTCGGCTTTCGTGAGGACGACCACGCGGCCCGACGCGGCGAGCGCGCTCGCCGCTCTCAGTCCGGCGATCCCGCCACCGACGATGATGAAATCAGAGGAGTCCGCGGCCGTGGTGTCCAATCGTTGAATGTTATCCTAAGGTTTTCCGGAAACAGCCGCACATGGAACCAGTCCGCGTCGACGTCGCCACCCCTTCGCGCCGCTACACGATCACGCTCGGGGCTGGCGTCATCGGCCGCATCACGCGGCTCCTCGACGAGGTCAAGGCGCCCGCGCGGCGATTCGTCGTCTCGAGTCCGACGGTCTGGCGCTTTCACGGCCAGCGCTTCGCGGCCGCGGCCAACGCCGAAGCCATCCTCGTTCCCGACGGCGAACGGTACAAGCAGATTCCGACGGTCGCGCGCGTCTACGAAGCGCTGATCAAGGCGAACGCGGAGCGGTCGTCGACCCTCATCACCTTCGGCGGCGGCGTGATCGGCGATCTCGCGGGGTTCGCCGCGGCGACCTACCTGCGCGGCATCGCCCTCGTCCACGTTCCGACGACGCTGCTGGCGCAGGTGGACAGCGCGATCGGCGGCAAGGTCGGCGTGAACCACGTCCTCGGCAAGAACCTCATTGGCGCCTTCTACCAGCCGCACGCCGTCATCGTCGATCCGGATGTGCTCGGCACGCTGCCGCGCCGGGAGTTCCGCGCGGGGCTGTACGAAGTGATCAAGTACGGCATGACCTCGAGCCCGACGCTGTTCGAGCGGGTCGCCAAGGGGCACAACGCGATCTTCGCGCGCAAGCCGGAGGTGCTCACGGCCGTGATCGCCGAGTCGTGCCGGATCAAGGCGGAGGTCGTCGCCGCCGACGAGAAGGAATCCGGACTGCGGCGCATCCTCAACTTCGGCCACACCGCGGGCCACGCGCTCGAAGCGGTAACGAAGTACCGCCGCTTTCGCCACGGCGAGGCGGTGGGATACGGGATGCTCGTGGCCGCGGAGCTCGCGGTCGCGCGCGAGGCGCTCGCCGAGGAGGATCGGGATGCCCTCGCCGGCGTCATCGCCAGCCTCGGACCGCTGCCGCCGATCGGCGACATCACGGTGTCGCAGATGCTCGAGGCGATGAAACACGACAAGAAGGTGATCGCCGGACGCCTGCACTTCGTGCTGCCGACCGCGATCGGCGCAACCCGCATCGTCGACGACGTGACCGAGAAGGAGATGAAGAAGGCGCTGCTGCAGGTCGGCTTCAGGAAGTAGCGAAGCCGTGGTCGCGCGCCTTCTGCTGGAACTGCCGGTAGGGGAGCTGCAGCATCTCCGCCGCCCGCCCCTCGTGCCCCCGCGATTCCCTCAGCGCCTGCGCGATTTTCCGCCGTTCGACCTCCGCCAGCACGCGCCGCGACACGTCGGCCAGCGAACCGGATAGATCGATCGCGTCCCACGCGCTGGTTTCTTTCGCAACGGCCGGCGCCGGGTCGACGTGCGACGCGAGGTTCAGGTGACGCGCGTGAATCGTGTCCCCCTCGGTGAGGATGACCGCGCGCTCCATGCAGTTCTGCAGCTCGCGCACGTTGCCGCGCCAGGCGTACGCGATCAGCGCCTCGATCGCATCGGGCGCGAGCGCGAGCGGACGCTTCTTCATCTCGCGGCAGAACCGGTCGACGAAGAACCGCGCCAGCAGCGGGATGTCGCCCGGACGCTCGCGCAGCGGCGGCACGGTGATCGGAAAGACCGACAGCCGGAAGTAGAGATCCTCGCGGTACTGACGTGCGGCAACCGCCGCCTTGAGGTTCCGGTTGGTCGCGGCGACGACCCGCACGTCGACGGTCACGACCGCGGTGCCGCCGACGCGCTCGAACTGCTTCTCTTCGAGCGCGCGAAGAATCTTGGCCTGCAGCGTCAACGGCAGGTCGCCGATCTCGTCGAGGAACAGCGTGCCGCGGTGCGCCAGCTCGAACTTCCCCAGCTTGCGCTGCACGGCGCCGGTGAAGGCCCCCTTCTCGTGGCCGAACAGCTCGGTCTCCAGGAGCGTCTCGGGAATCGCCGCGCAGTTGATGGCAACGAACGGACCGTCCGAGCGCGGGCTGAGCGCATGAACCGCACGCGCGAACAGCTCCTTGCCGGTGCCGCTCTCCCCTTCGATGAGCACCGTCGCGTCACTCGCCGCGGCACGATGCAGCGCCATCGTCACCTGTTTGAGCCGCGCGTCCTCGCCGACGATCTGGGGTGCGCCGCGACGCTGCGCCAGCTCCTCTTTCATGAGGATGTTCTCGGTGACGAGCCGGCGCTGCGACAGCGCACGCTCGACCAGCAGCAGCAGGTGATCGGGGTCGACCGGCTTGGCCAGGAAGTCGAGCGCCCCTTCTTTCATGGCGGTCACGGCGTCCTGGATGCCGCCATACGCCGTCATGACGATGACCGGCATGTCGGGGTCGAGCTCCTTGACGGCGCGGAGCACACCGAAGCCGTCGCCCTCGGTGAGCTTCAGGTCCGAGAGCACGACGCCGGGGCCGCCGGTCTTCAGGACCTCGATCGCTTCGGGCTGGTTGCGCGCCTCGAGGACGCTGTGGCCCTGGCCCTCGAGGGCGTGGCGCAACATCGCGCGCAGCGAATCCTTGTCCTCGACGAGCAGGACCGCGGGGTCGGCGGGTCGGCGCGCCACTAGCGGAGCCAGCCGGCAGGCACGCCGGCGCGGCGTGCCTCCTCTTCCAGTTCGGGGATGGCGCGCTTGCCCTGCTCGATGCTCTTCTTCACGCGATCCAGCTCGGCGAGCGCTTTCTGGCGATCGTTCGCGATCTGTGCTCGCTGCGCCGGATCGTCGCGGTTGACGAAATCGATCGTCAGCGCGTCGATGCGGTTCTGCAGCGCGTCGGCGAACGTCTGGTCGCGCTCGAGACGCTCCCGCAGCGCCGCCATCCGCTTCGACCAGTACTCCTCGTTCTTCTCTCCTGCCTTCTCCCCCTCGGGCTCGGCGGATCGGTCCGACTCGGCCTGGGTCGACGCGCCGGCGGTGTCCGCGGCGGTATCTGCGGCGGCGTCCGAAGGGGTCGCGCCCCCATCCGCCCCGGTGAGCGTGGCAGCAGCGTCGGCCGGCGACGTGCTGGAATCAGCGGGCGCGGTGCTGGCGCCGCCAGCCGGCTCGGGGACCGGCTTCAGATCCTGGTTGGTATAGGTCTTCCCGCTGCCGCTGACCGTCTGCCGGCGCTCGCTTTCCTTGCGAGCGACGTCGGCAAGGGACTGCGCCGTGGCGGCCGAGACGGCGGCAACGCTGAACATGAGGACGAATGCACAGACACGCATGGCGTTAGAACGTATCGGCTCGAGTGCGATCGTACGTAAGGGTCGGCGAACAAATCAAACACATCAGCGGATCTCCTGCCACGCAAGGAGCTGCAGGATCGGGAACACCGACGGTGCCGCCCCGCGCGTGGCCTCGTCGCGGGCCTCCCACCGCGCGTACGCCGCGAGATCGCGACGCAGGACCGCTCCCTGCACGACCCGCCGGGCGCCCCGGCGCCCATACGCTTCAGCCCGGACCAGCACGATGCCGGCTCCCGGGTTGGCCGTACTGCCGCTCCTCACCCCATCCCTCCCCGCCTCACCATCGTCATCGCGAGGGTCGTCGGCGACCATCGACACGACATAGACCGGCTGGGATGGCTGCGGCAGCCCCGGCGGGGCGCGAAGAGGGCCGTGGGAGAACAGCCGCCAGCGTGGATTGCGCGCCCCCCACGGTCGATCGGCGATGTTCGCGTTCATGTCCGACTCGCTGCACGGCGTCCGCTTCTGACAGTTCGCGAGGCTGACGACCACGTCGAGCGCAAGCACCGACCCGTCGCCCAACGTCCGCGTTCCGGATGATGGTCCGTCGGCAAAGGCGGAGGCAATCGAGCCGTCGAGGACGAGCGAGAGATCCGGCACGTCGCGCAGTTCGGCAATCGTGCGGTCGAGTGCCGCGTCGGCGGCGTAGAACGCTTCGCTCGAGGCGCCGGCGTTGGCGGCAATCAGGACGTCGGCGTTCGTGGCCAGCACCAGGCTGACGCCAATCGCCGACAACAGCACGAGCGTCACGAGCGTGACGACCAACGCCATGCCTCGCTCGCTGCGCATCATCGGCTCGCATTCAGAACACGCGGCGCGACGACGACCCGGAGGCGGCGGTCTGGCACGAGACGGGTGCCGCGTGCCGTACCTCCGCGCGTGAAGAGCGGTCCCGCAGGTCCCCGCAACGACGCGAGCGCGGCTTCGATCGTGAGCGCAATCGCGACGCTGCGCACGCGGAGCAGATCGGCGTCGTAGCGATTCGAATCCGCCTCGTCCGGGCACCATGGACCGTCGGTCAGCACCGCGGCATCGAGCCTGACGAGCGCGGGACCGCTCCCGAGCGCCGCGAGCCGGCTGACGGGAACGCCGCCTGCCGTGCGTGCAAAGACGCAGTTCTCGCCGGCTGGATACTGGCTCTCCTGCACGCCGGCCGGTGGCGGCGCCGGTCCGTAGGCAACACGCTCTCCCTCGTCTGCGACCGCCGGCACGATCGACGGCGGTTCGGCCTCGCCGTAGTACGAGACGTCGAACGCCGCGACGTGATCGACGACCGGGATGTCGCCGCCCGCCGCGCCGTCGTAGCGCATCAGCCGGGGAATGCCGTCGGCGCCGGCGTCACGATGGAAGTAGGTCCGCACGGCGACCTCCGCGACGATCGTCTTGCCCGAGGGATAGATGACGGAGCCGTCGCGGAAGTCGTGCCGCAGCGTGAGAAGCGGTCCCTGCACGGCGGTGACCGAGAACAGATCCCACGCGCCTGCCGGCGCGAAGACGCCAACGAGCATCCCGGCGCGAAATCCACACGAGGGATCCCCAGCCAGGCAGCCAGGTCCGGGTTCGATGACCGCGTCGCCCGAGGCGGATGGGAGCGGAGCGGCAAGGACTGCCTGCGGCGCAGCGGCGCTGACCGACCAGATGGCCATCCGGTGCGAATCGAACGTGCCGGGCGGATCTGGATCGCGCCGCCCCACGCGTGCAGGAAATACCGCCGCCGCCGGCACTGCATCGCCGCCACGCACGACCGCTGGTCCGCTGCCGGCCGCCATCAGATCGGCCGAGAGCACATCGGTCGCGACCCGCAGGCGCTGCTGCACGTCGGCCGCTTCCGGCTGCACCTGGAAGGCGCCGTTCGCCGGATCGAGCATCGCGAACAGCGCGGCGCTCACCAGCAGCGCGATCGCGAGCGCGACGAGCAGCTCGGCGAACGCGAACCCGCATGCGAGCCGTCTCGAGCTGCGGCGGCCCGCCAGAGCCGCGGCAACGACGCAAGACCCGGCGCCATGCACGGACAGGCGCGTCCGTCCCCCTGCCGTCATCGCGATCTCCGCACGCGCAGCGTCATCAGCCACGCACCGTTCGCGTTCTGTGCTGCCGTCTCGGTCGTCGCCGCACTGCTGCGCGCCAGCGGCACGACCAGGACCTGCAGCGCAAGCACGTCGATCAGCGGGTCGAGCGGCCGCACCATCCACCGGCGCACCCAGGCTGCTGATGACGGCGGGCTCGTCCCTCCGGCCAGCCAGCGTCCCGCACGATCCAGGAAGTCGCAGTAACCCGTGACGTTGGCGCGGAGCGTGTCGCCCGGAGAGGCGCCGAGGCCGACGCCTCCCGCCGGCGCCGGAGGAGAGACGGTGAGATCGGTCGACCAGTCGCTGATCGGGACGACCGCGGCGTCGCTGGTCCATGCCAGACCGCGCAGCTCCTCGAGCTTCTCACGGGCGGCGAGTTGCGCAACGCCAAGCTGCTGCGAAGCGGCCACCGCACGTCCCGTCGACAGCACGAGCGTCGAGAGCGCCAGCACACCGGTCGCGAGGACGCCAAGCGCGACGAGGACTTCGAGCAGCGTGAACCCTGACCCTGACACGCGGCGCATGCCGATCAGAAGTGCAATCGCCGCGCCGCGGCCCGCTGCAGCGCGATCAGGGGGATTTCCGAAGGATTCGAGACGGTGCGCTAACGATAGGCTCGATGCGATCGCAATCCTTCACATGCGCCGATCAATTGACGATGCGAATTCTGCAACGCTCCGCCAGCAGAAGCACTACCACTGAGGGCCGGTAAAGCACCGCCACGGAGAACACGGAAGCGCGATCAGATCCACGGGAGGCCACTGTTCTCATCCTTTGTGTTCTTCGTGACCTTCGTGACCTTCGTGATGAAAGCGGATCGTTCGATTGCCCACCGCTTCGAACCAGCAGACGGACGATGCGGGTGAAGGACGAAGAGCGGCCTCAGATGATCGGCAGCACCACCTGCAGCCGCGCGCCGCCGGAGGGTGAGGTGGATACGGTCACGCGGCCATTATGAGAGACGACGATCTTCTGCACGAGCGCGAGGCCGAGGCCGGTGCCCTGCCGCTTCGAGGTGAAGAATGGCTGGAAGATCCGATCGCGTGCCTCCGGCGGAATGCCGGGACCGTTGTCGTCGACGGTGACGGTGCAGCTCCCGCGCCGCCGGTCGACCGCCGCCTCGATCGCCACGCGCGGCGGAACCTGCTTCTCCGCGCACGCTTCGATCGCGTTGCGCAGGAGATTGCTGAACGCCTGCCGCAGCAGCACTTCGTCGCCCTGGATGTCGCCGAACTCTCCCGCGACCGTCACCTCCCCCCCGAGCGCGCGCGCATCCACGCGCGCCTCCTCGGCGACCCGCTCGCACAACAGGCGCAGGTCGATGTCCGAGAGCGCGAGCTGCGTCGGCCGCGCGAAGTTCAGGAAATTGGTGACGATCTCGGCGAGCGATTCGGCCTCGGCACGGATCCCCTCGACGTAGGTCCGCGCGTTCGGCGGCAGCGTCACCGGATCCAGCAGCTTGCTGTAGCCGTGGATGGTCGCGAGCCCGTTCCGGAACTCGTGCGCGATCCCGGCGGTCAGCTCGCCCACGGTCGCGAGGCTCTCCTTCAGGCGCAGCTGCTCCTCGAGCTGCTGCACCGCGGTCAGGTCGGTGAACAGGCAGACGGCGCCCTGCAGCTGTCCGGCCGCGTCGGACAATGGAGACACCGTCACGCCGAACCGCGACGCCGCCCGTCGTCCCTCGGGGAGATGGATCGTGCGCCGTTGGATGGCGGTCCCGTTCGCGAGGCACTCGTTGATCGTCTGCGACAGCGCCGGCTCGCCGATGACCGCGCGGTAGTCGCCGAGAGGTGGATCCTCCGCGAGATCCAGGAGCCGCCGCGCCGCCGGATTCATGATGCGCACGAGGCCATCGGTGCCGACGACGATCAGTCCCGAGGTCAGGCTGGCGATGATCTCCCTGCTCAGGCGCTCGGACGCCTCGGCTCGGGCCGCCGTCGCGCGCTCCTGCGCCCGCAGGCGGCCGATCGCCTCCTCGATCGCCGCGGCCAGGACCGGCGACCCGCTCGACGCCTGCGCACCAGACGTCGGCCGTTGACGCGCCGCCGCGAACAGCCGCCGCGTCGCGAAGATCAGGAGGCCGGCGAGGCCGCCGACGATGATGGTGAGGCCGAGAAACGCGAGCGCGTTGGGGTTCATGGGGGAGGATGGTCCGGCTGAAGCCGGGCACTACGACGTCAGCTCATGAGACAAAAAATCTCATCACGAGTCATGAAGTCACGAAGTCACGAAGGATTTCAAAAGAATCGACGTCGTCGTTTCGTGCCTCGTGAAGAAGAGCGCGGCGCATTCACAGCGGCTCCCAGAAACCGAGATACCACCGGAGCAGATCGGGGCCGACGGTCACGGCGAGCGCGGCGCCCAGCGCGAGGAACGTCCCGAACGGCAGCGCGTGCTTCATGTCCCCCTTGCGCGAGGCAATCAGCAGCAGCCCGACGACCGAGCCGGCGACCGACGCCATCATCAGCGTGACAATCGTCAGCTGCCAGCCGACGAACGCGCCGATCATCGCGAGCATCTTCACGTCGCCCATGCCGAGCCCCTCCTCGTGCCGGAGCCGATAGTAGACCTCGGCGATCAGCCAGAGGATCCCGCCGCCGATCGCGATCCCGACGAGCGACGCGACCCATCCCGGCTCATTGGTAAACACACTGAACGCGAACCCGACGATGATGCCGGGAAGGGTGACGACGTTGGGGAGCAGGTGATGCTCGAGATCGATCGCGAAGAGGACGATCAGCGCGCAGCCGAAGACGAGCCGCGACAGCAGCAGCAGCGACGGTGTCCCGTAGTGCCACGCGGCGGCGCCGAACATCATCGCGGTGAGCGCCTCGACGATCGGGTGCCGCATCGACAGCGGCGCGCGGCAGGTGCGGCACTTCGCGCCGAGCGCGATCCAGCTGACGATCGGGATGTTCTCGAACCAGGCGAGCTCGCGCCGGCACGATTCGCACGCCGACGCCGGCCAGACGATCGACTGGCGCAGCGGCAGGCGGTAGATGCAGACGTTCAGGAAGCTCCCGATCACCGCGCCGACGAGCGCGGCGAGCACGACGAACAGCCCCTGGCTCATGACTGCGGCAGCGGCTCGGCGCCCTTCGGTTCCTCGGGCAGCGGGAACAGCGGCGAGTGCGACGAGAGGTGTACCCGCCCGTTCGCGTCGAGCTCCAGCGGCGTACGCGTCGGATCGACCGGCACGCCGCGGATTGCGCCGGCGCGAACGAAGTCGTTCCACGAGGTTCCGGCGACGCCGGCGGCGCGGGCGCGGTCGACCTCCGCCTGCACCTGGTCGATGAAGTCGGCCACGTCGAGCTGCTGCAGCCGCCGCTCGGCATCGCGCCGCAGCCAGTCGTTCTGCGCCGACTCGTGGATCGCCTGCCACATCGTGCGCGACGAGCGCCGATCGCCCCCTTCGGCCAGCGTCGTCGCCGCAAGCGACTTCAGAAACCAGGGCGCGCCAGGCACGCTGGCGGCCCGCTCGAACCAGTCCGCCGCCGAGGCGTAATCGTGGCGCCACCAGTAGTGCACGAACCCGATGTCCTGCATGTATTCCCACTTATCGGGTCGAACGGCCAATCCCTTCTGGAGGAGCGCGATGGCGAGATCGGGGCGTCCCGCGCCGCCCGGATACGGCTCCGCGAGGAAGATCGCACCGAACCGGTAGGCGATGTTGAAGTACGGATCGAGGCTGGTCGTGAGGTCGAGCAGCGGGTAGAGCAGCGGGTAATCCTCGGCATCCGCCGGCGGTCCCGACGACCGCCCCGACGACGCCTCCTCGTCCAGCCGCAGCTTCACGCCGCCGTAGTGCTGGAGCGCGCGGATCCAGTACAGATCGGCGGCGAGCGCCGAGTAGCCGAGCGACATCCGGCGCAGCGCCGGTCCCGAGGTGATGTAGAGCGTGTCCTCGGAGACAGGCGGCTTCGGAAATCTCGATTCCCTCGCGGCCTGCACCGCCGCCGCGGCGCCGAGGCATACCGCGACGCCGACAGCTGCCGCGACCGATCGAAGCCCCGCGCCCATCGCCCTACTTGAAGTCGCGCCGGCCGAAGACGGCGATCGCCGCGAGGACCAGGCCCGCGATGTAGAGCGCGGCGTATGCGGCGCTCAGCACGATGTACGTGCCGGTGACCGGCTGCCCGTGGACCACCTGCGCGCGGACGTCGAACGGCGACAGGTTCGGCAGCACCCAGTAGAGCGCCGAGGTGACGACGTTGGCGACCGGCGAATCGATCACCTGGTTGAAGTCGCGCAGGTCGGCGCTGAAGCGTCCGGCGATGAACAGCCCGAAGGTCAGCGCGGCCGACAGGATCGGCGTCGAGAAGGTCGAGAAGAACACCGCGATGGCGGTGACGATCGACAGCTCGAAGAAGGTCAGGACGAACGCCTTCAGCATTGCCGGATCGAGCGCCGGCCGCTCCCATCCGGCGGCGGCCATCGGCGGCGCCATCCACGCCATGTAGGCGAGCACCGCGTAGAGCGCAGCCGCCATCACCGCGAGGTTCACCGCGAGCGTGAGCACGAGCCCGGCGTACTTGCCGAGCACGAGATCGCGCCGCTCGATCGGCTTGGCGAGCAGGCTGTAGACGCTGCGCTTCTCCACTTCCTTCGACACCAGGCCGATGCCGATGAACACGGCAATGAACAGCCCGAAGATGGAGGTGGCGGCCAGACCGAGGTCCTTGATGATCTTCACGTCCTGCCCCGCCGTCAGCTGGCCGATCAGATACGACGCGCCGATCAGGAGGATTGCGAAGAACACCAGGTTGTAGAGCACCTTGTCGCGCACCGACTCGCGGAAGACGTTCAGCGCGATGATACCGACCGGGCGGATCATCGGCCCCCCTCTCCCGCCGCGGTGCCGAGGCCGCGATCGGCCGCCTGCAGCTCCGGCGCGGTCACCTGCCGCACGAAAACATCCTCGAGCGTGTCGCGCAGCGGGTTGACCGACAGCAGCGTCGCCCCGGCAGCCCCGAGCTGGGCGACGACGCGATCGGGACCGGGATCGGTCGGCAGCTCGAACACGAAGCGGTCGTCGCCGATCTTCGTGGTGCCGGTCGCACGCGGAACGATCGCGTCGAGCAGCGCCGGCGTCACGTTGGCGGCGACGACCTCCCATCCGCGAATCTGGAACGCCAGCATGTCGCTGATCCGGCCCGCCTTCATGAGCCGGCCTTTCGCGAGAATCGCGACGCGGCTGCAGAGCGCCTCGGCGTCGCTCAGCACGTGAGAGCTGAAGAAGACGGTGCACCCGCGGTCCCTGAGGCGCAGGATCAGCGCGCGCACGTCGCGGCGTCCCAGCGGGTCGAGCCCTGACATCGGCTCGTCGAGGATGACGAGCTCCGGCTCGTTGATGAGCGCCTGCGCGATGCCGACGCGCTGCAGCATCCCCTTGGAGAACTTGCGCAGCTGAAGGCGGCGTTCGGCGCCGATGCCGACCTCGTCGAGCAGCTGCGAGACGCGCCTGCGCCGCGCGGCGCCGTCGATGCCGAAGAGCGCCGCGAAGTACGAGAGGAGCTCCTCGGCCGTCAGGTAGTCGTAGAAGTACGGGTGCTCGGGGAGATAGCCGATGCGGCGGCGGACCTCGGTGTCGCCGGCAGGTCTGCCGAGCAGCTCGGCGCGCCCGGAGGTCGGGAACACGAGCCGCATGAGCAGCTTGAGCGTGGTGGTCTTGCCGGCGCCGTTCGGCCCGAGGAAGCCGAAGACCTCACCCGGCGCGACGTCGATCGTCAGCCGATCCAGCGCGCGGTATGGCCGCTTGCGCCAGAAGCCGACCTGGTAGTCCTTGGTCAGCTCGTAGGTGGCCAGCGCCGCCATCGGTGCGCGCTACCTGGCGTGCGCGAGCTCGTAGGCGATCGCCTCGTCGAAGTACTGCGGAGCCCACGCGCCGTCGATCTTGATGCCGTTGATGAAGAACGTCGGGGTCTGCGAGACCTTGAGCTGCTGCCCCAACGCGATGTCGCCTTTCACGAGCTCCAGCGTCGGCTGGTATCTCGCTTCGAAGTCGGTGGCCAGCCCCACGTCGCGCGCCGCCTGCCGCACCGTCTGCGGCGTCATCCCCTGCTGGTGGGTGTAGAGCCAGTCCTCCATTTCAGCGGCGCGATTGTGCGCCGCCGCGAGACGGACCGCGACCGCGGCATCGCAGGCGGCCGGGTGCAGCATCGAGCGCACCGTGGGGTTGCACTCCGGGTTCAGCGGAAAGTCCTTGTGCACCACCTTCACCTCGCCCGGATTCGACGCGGCGTACTTCGCGAAGATCGGCTTGTAGGACTGGTACGCCTGGCCGCACGCGGGGCACTGGTAATCGGCGAATTTGACGACGAGCACCTTCGCGCCGTCGCTCGGGATCGCGAGCGGGATGCGCGGAGCGCTCGCCATGAAGCGTTCGAGCTCGGAGCGCTGATCCTGCGTCGGCTCCGCCGCGGGGCTTCCCGCAACCGATGCGGTGGCGTTCGCCTCCCGCGGAAAGAACGCCAGCGTCGTCGCGGCGCCGCCGAGCCAGACGGCCGCGAGGACGAGCGCGACCGGGCTCGTGACGAGCACTTTCAGATCCTTCGCGGCACGGCGTGGGAGCGACAGCATGGGGAATGAGGTGGCCGCGCCTGAGATGAGGAAGAGCCCGATCACGGCGGCATAAGTGATCAGGCACAGCACGCACACGAGCTTCAGGATGACGAACGACGCGTAGCCGAGATACAGGATGACGGCGAGGGCGATCGTCGATCCGGCGAAGAGATAGCCAGGGACGCTCTCGCGCACCGCCGGCCGGGCGGTCATCCCGGCGACCGACATCAGCGCGGCGAAGCCGAACCAGATGGCGCCGAAGACCGATACCGACACCCCGTTGAACGTGCCGAAGCGGCTCGCGTAGACCTGCGTGCAGCTCATCGTGCTGCTGATGTCGCAGAAGCTCGTGTAGGTCGGGTCGGCGAACATGCGGTAGTGCACGTAGGCGGCGGTGCCGGCGGCGCCCAGACCGGCCAGCGCGCAGAGCAGGGCGAGGCGTGCAGCGGTGGTGCTCATAGGGTGACGACTATATGTTAGCCCCGGCCCTGGAGCATGAGAAAACGGGATGCCGCGCGTGCGGCATCCCGTTTGGTCGGAGTCGGACGAACTGGTTACTGGAGCGGCGTGGCTCCGTCCATATTCTCGTCCTCGATCGTCGCGCCGGTGTTGTTGAAGTAGATCGTGCCACGGATGTCGGTCGCGAAGGCGCGCTGGCCAGTCGAACCAACAGTCACCGGGTGCGCCTCGGCGAAGTACGACGGCCGCACGTCTTCCGCTTCGTTGCAGGTTTCCGGAGCCGGGTCAGGCGCGTCGCCCACTCCCGTGAGGTTCACGTGATAGCCGCTCTTGATGACATCGGTAGCGTTCAGATCGGGCGAGATGAAACCAGGGCTGCCCTCTTCCGGGCCTCGTGCCAGATCCTCGAGCTGCGAGGCGTAGAAGTTGCCGCCGCAGCTGGACGAGTAGGTCGACTGCGCCGAGTTGATTGCGCGCAGCGATCCGATGGCCGACGCTTCGTTGCCCGACATGCGCGCGCGCAGGAGGCCGGGGACGGCGATTGCGGCGATGATGCCGATGATCGCCACGACGATCAGCAGTTCGATGAGGGTGAAGCCTTTGGCGTCGCGAATTCTCTTCATGCTCTACTCCAAGTGGGGGTGTCTACGTGCCCACGGCATGTGGGGCGGTTCGTGCCATGGACATGAGCAACCTCAATGCCAGACCTCATCCGCACGACGCGCTGTCGGAAGTATCAATAGATTCTATAACTTGCGGCGTCGTCTCGCAATGAAACACGGTGCAGCCCCGCCCCGGCCTGACAGTTTGCGTCAACCGCCGTTGACAGCCGTTGTCAGCTGGCGATCGCGCGCCCCGCGCGATCGATTCTCACGCCCGCAGGAGATGTATCGGCGCGACGAAACCGTAACAATCGCAGGATCACGAATCTGCCGCGCCTCTTGCGATTCCGTAACGCGAGGATGCGCACCCTCGGGGGAGGAAAAGCGCGAACACGGAGGACACGGAGTGCCGTGTCGTGCCTGTGCGAGCTGTGTTGATTAGCCCAGGAAGACGTGCGGTGCACCGACTATCACTGAGGAATGTCATGCTTCCGACCCATCGTCCGCCGACCCACCCTGGCGAGATGCTCCTGAAGGAGTTTCTCGAGCCGCTCGGCGTGTCTCAAGTGGAGGCAGCCGCGCGGATGAGCATTCCCTTTCAACGGCTTAATGCCATCGTCAAGGGGCGTCGCGCCGTCAGCGCTGATACCGCACTGCTGCTGGAGGCGCTGACCGGCTGGGACGCGCAGATCTGGCTGACGCTGCAGGCGAAATGGGATCTGTGGCACGCCGCCAAGATCCGCGGACACAACCGAAGGTCCGGCCGCTGCGCAAGACCGCCTGACGTGTTTTCGAGCTGCCTGCAGCCGCTGGAGCTTCAGCGAACGCGGAAGACCAGCGGCTACGCCAGATAGATTCGAAGCGCCCCGTCGCGCGCTCAGGCGCGCGACGACTGGCGGGCGCCGAACGGCCGGCCGCGCTCCGGGCGATGGCGCGGCGCGGTACGCGGACGCCGGGGGCCATGCGCGTTGCCACGTGCGGCGGTGGCGTGGCCGGCGTGGCGCGCGGGTGACGGCTCCGCTGTCCGATGAGGCGTCCCGGCGACGATGGTCGGCGCCGCAACCCGTTCGAGCGGCGCTCCCGCCACACGCTGGATCTCCCGCAGCAGTCCCGTTTCCGCCGCCGATACCAGCGACACCGCGCGCCCATGCTGTCCGGCGCGCCCGGTGCGGCCGACGCGGTGCACGTAGTCCTCCGCCACGAGCGGCAGGTCGAAGTTCACGACCAGCGGCAGGTGGGCGATGTCCAGGCCTCGGGCCGCGATGTCGGTGGCCACCAGCACGCGCACGCGTCCCGTCTTGAAGTCGTCGAGCGCACGGCTGCGCGCACTCTGGCTCTTGTTGCCATGAATCACGCCGGTGCGCACGCCGCGGTCCGCCAGGTCTTCGCCGACGCGGTTCGCGCCGCGCTTGGTCCGGCAGAAGACGAGCGCCTGCCCGGTGCCGTGCTGCACGAGGATGCTGGTGAGGACGTCGCGCTTGCGCTCGACGGCGACATCGTGCACCTGGTGAACAACGGTCGTCGCGACGACCTGCCGGGGCGAGACGTCGACGCGCGCCGCGTCACGTGTGAACTCGGCGGAGAGCCGGATGATGTCCTCGGACAACGTCGCCGAGAACAGGAGCGTCTGCCGCCGCCGCGGGAGCACCGCGAGAATCCGCCGCAGCGCCGGCCGGAATCCCATGTCCAGCATCCGATCCGCCTCGTCCAGCGTGAGCGACTGCACGGCCGAGAGGTCGATCGTCCGCCGCTGCATGTGATCCAGGAGCCGTCCCGGCGTCGCGACGACGATGTCGCAGCCGCGTCGCAGCGTCTGCACCTGCCCGCCCATGGCGACGCCGCCGAAGATGGCGCCGACGCGCAGCGACGTCGACGCGGCGTAGCTGCAGAGCGCCTGGTGCACCTGCACCGCCAGCTCCCGGGTCGGGACGAGCACGAGCGCGCGCGGCGCGCGGCGATCTCCGCCGGCGTCCGACGACAGGCGCTCGATGACGGGAAGGCCGAAGGCGGCCGTCTTGCCGGTGCCGGTCTGCGCCCGCGCGAGGAGATCGACGCCGCTCAAAACGAGCGGGATCGCTTCGGTCTGAACGGGGGTGGGTGTCTGATAGCCGAGGCGTGCCAGCGATGCACAGGTCGCGTCGCTCAAGCCGAGTCGTGAAAACATGAACGGTCCTACGGGTGCCGACGAGCGCATTCCCAGCGATGCTCGAAGGTAAGTGTGTACGCAGGGCCGCCGACATGGCGACTGCGCGTCATCCGAAACACACAGGTTCCGGGCGGATTCGACTCTGAGCTAGGCTGGGTAGCGGGTGAACCGGGCCAGAAGGCCGGCAACGCTTACTGACGGCAAAGCGCGTGGGAAGATCCGATTGCCGATGATTCTACCATGAATAGGGCGCAGGCTCAGCTCGCGGCACCGGCCGGCGTGAGGAACGTTCCGCCCCATCGTCCTCAGCGCAGGTTGTACTTCTTCACGTAGTACCGGAACGAGCGGAAGCTCATGCCGAGCAGTTCCGCCGCTTTCACCTGGACGCCGTTGGCCCGCTCGAGTGCCTGCGCGATGTAGCCGCGCTCGATCTCCTGAACGCGTGCCTCGAGGTCCAGCCCTTCGGCGGGCAGCAGTTCGCGGCCGGCGGAAGAGGCCGCGGCGCTGCCCTTCGCGCCGGCCCCGCGCAGTCCGGGTGGCAGGCTCTCGGGCTGCACCGACGGCGTCGCTTCGAGCGCCACGGCGCGCTCGATGACGTTCTCCAGCTCGCGGATGTTCCCCGGCCAGTCGTGCCGCGCGAGCAGCTCCATCGCCGGATTCGCGATCGCGGTGACCGGCTTCTCCATCTGCTCGGCGTACTTCGCCAGGAAGTGCTCGGCGAGCAGCGGGATGTCTTCGCGCCGCTCGCGCAGCGGCGGCAGCACGATCGGGATGACGTTGATCCGGTAGAAGAGATCTTCGCGGAACCGCCCGTCGGCGACCGCCTTCGTCAGATCCTGGTTCGTCGCCGCGATGACCCGGATGTCGGCCTGCAGCTCCTCGAGCCCGCCGACGCGCCGGAAGCGGCGCTCCTGCAGGACGCGCAGGAGCTTCACCTGCATGACCGGGCTCATCTCGCCGATCTCGTCGAGGAAGATCGTCCCTTTCTCGGCGACCTCGAGCAGCCCTTTCTTGTTCACCTCGGCGCCGGTGAACGCCCCGCGCATGTGGCCGAACAGCTCGGACTCGAGCAGCGTCTCCGGCATCGCGCCGCAGTTGAGCGACACCATCGGCTTCTCGCGCCGCAGCGAGTGGTGGTGGACCGCCTGCGCGACGAGCCCCTTGCCGGTCCCCGATTCGCCGGTGAGCAGGATCGTGCTGTTGGTGCGCGCGACCGTCTCGATCATCCGGAAGACGTCGAGCATCGCCTGGCTCCGGCCGATGATGTTCGAGAACTGGTGCGTGAGCCCGAGCGTCCGCTTCAGCAGCACGTTCTCCTGCTTCAGATGGCGGTTCTCCACCTTCTCGCGGACCTTCATCTTGAGCAGGTCGATGTCGAACGGCTTGGTCAGGTAGTCGCAGGCGCCGAGCCGCATCGCCTCGACCGCCGACTCGGTCGACGCGAACGCCGTCATCATGATCCCGAGGATGTCGGAATCCATCTGCTTGGCGGCGCGGAGCACCTCGACGCCGCTCATATCCGGCATCTTGATGTCGGAGATGAGCAGGTCGAACGGCTCGCGCTCGAGCGCCGCGACGGCGACGCGGCCGTTCTCCGCGAGGACGACCTCGTACCCTTCGCGCTTCAGGACGATCGCCAGCAGCTCGCGCATCGACCGTTCGTCGTCGACGACGAGGACGCGCGGGGCGCGGCGTTCGGCCGCAGCTGGCGGTGGAGCCTTGTCGATGGTGGCGTTCATGTCGTGACTTCCGCACGGGCCGGCAGCCGCACCGCAACGGTGGTGCCGCGCCCTGGAGTGGAATCGACCGCGATCGTTCCCTGGTAATCGCTGACGATGCGGTGGACGATGGCGAGGCCGAGCCCGCTGCCCTTCTCGAACGATCCGTGGAACGGCTGGAACATCCCTTCGAGGTCGGCCGCTTCGATGCCGACCCCCTCGTCGCGCACCTCGATCGCGATCCCGCCCTCTTCGATCAGCCCGGCCAGGACCAGACGGCCGCCCTCGGGCATCGCGCGCAGGCCGTTGGTCGCCAGGTTCCACACGATCTGCCGCAGCTGCCCTTCGTCGGCGTCGAACCAGATCGGATCGACCGGCACGTCGACGTCCACCGTGTGCGCCTCGCGGACGTCGGCGCTGTTGCGCAGGAGCAGCGCAGCGTCCTGCAGCACGCGCCGCACGTCGAAGCGCACGATCTCGTACCGCCGCGGCCGCGCGTACTCGAGAAACGATCGGATCGTCGTGTTCAGCCGATCCGATTCGCGCAGCACGATGTCCATCAGCTGCGCCTGCTCCTCGTTGAGCGGCAGCTCCTCGCGCAGGATCTGGATCGAGCCCGACATCGACGCCAGCGGGTTGCGGATCTCGTGCGCGATCCCCGCCGCCATCTCGCCGACCGCGGCGAGCCGCTGCTGGAGCCGCGCGTCGCGTTCCAGCTTCTTGATATCGGTCAGATCCTGAAACGTCACGAGGACGCCGGCCGTTCCAGCGGGCGTCTCGACGTGCGAGGCGCTCAGGCCGATGTCGATCTCGCTCCCGTCGGTTCGGCGGAACCTGAACTCGACGCGCCGGGGCCCCTGTCGGCCCAGGCCGGCCGCAAAGGCCTTCGTCACCTGTTCCGGCAGCTGCAGCACCTCGGCCACCTGGCGACCCAGCACCGCCCGCGCAGGCAGTCCGCAAATCCGCTCGGCGGCGTGATTGAAGGTCAGCACACGGTGGGCAGGATCGGTCGTCACGAGGCCGCTCGGCAGGCTGTCGATGACGTTCTGGTTCAGCGCCTGCAGATCGGCGATCTCGTTCGACGCGCGCTCGAGCCGCACGCCGGCCGAGCGCACGCTTTCGGCCATCGATCCGCTCAGCAGCGCGACGGCGAAGAAGCCGAACAGGTTCAGCCCGACGACGTACTGGGCCGCCGCGCGCGCCGGCAGCGGCGAGGCGAGCGCCGACACGCGCAGGTCGGCGGTCACCGGCGGCGGCAGGTACTGCCAGAGGACGATCCCGGCGTACAGCACCGCGCTGAGCGTCGCCACCATCAACCCGCCTCGCCTGTACTGGATGACGCTGGCGGCGATGATCGGCAGCGCGTAGAGCGAGGCGAAGAAGCTGGTGACGCCGCCGGTCAGGAAGATGAACGCCGACACGGTGATGGCGTCGCATCCGAGCTGCGCGTCGACGAGCCAGCGGCGCCGATCGACGTGCCGCAGCGTCGCGGCGTAGACGATCGTCAGCGCGTAGGTCGCGGCAATCAGCCAGAAGAACGGCGACACGGCGAACGAGCCGGGCGAGGTCGCCTCCGCGACCGCCGCGCCGCCGAGCAGCAGCGTTCCGATCATCGCCCGGATGGCGATGAGCCAGCCGACCTGTCCCCGCACGTCCGACTGCATCTCAGGTCAGCTTGCTGATCAGATCGAAGATCGGCAGGTACATCGCGATCACGATGCCGCCGACGATCACGCCGAGGAAGGCGATCATCACCGGCTCGAGCAGCGTCAGCAGCCCGGCGACCGCCGTGTCGACCTCCTCCTCGTAGAAGTCGGCGATCTTGGCGAGCATCGTGTCGAGCGCGCCGGTCGCCTCGCCGACGCCGATCATCTGCACGACCATCGGCGGGAAGACCGACGTCTCCTTGAGGGGCGCCGCGATCGTCTCGCCGCGCTCGATGCTCTTGCGCGTGTCCATCACCGCGTCCTCGATGATCGAGTTGCCCGAGGTGCGCGCGGTGATCTCGAGGCCGTCGAGGATCGGCACGCCGGAGCTGACGAGCGTCGCCAGCGTCCGGCAGAAGCGGGCGACGGCGATCTTGCGGAGGATGTCGCCGAGGATCGGCAGCCGCAGCATCGTCCCGTCGACGACCCGCTGGCCGCTGCTCGTCTTGTAGTAGGTGCGGAACGCCCAGCCGAGCACCACGAACGCGCCGACGATGAGCGGGAAGTACGAGACGAGCGATTCGCTCATCCAGATGACGACGCGCGTCGGCAGCGGCAGCTCGGCGCCGAGGCCCTGGAACAGCTGCGCGAAGGTCGGGATGACCTTCCACAGGATGACGCCGACGACGAGCGCGGCGATGACGATGACGGCGATCGGGTAGATCATCGCCGACTTGACCTGCCCCTTCAGCTTCACCGCCTTCTCGATGTAGGTGGCGAGCCGCTTCAGGATCGTGTCGAGGATGCCGCCCGCCTCGCCGGCGGCGACCATGTTGGTGAAGAGCGGGTCGAAGGTCTTCGGGTGCTTGCGCATCGCGTCGGCGAGCGACGCTCCCCCCTCGACGTCGCTGCGCGTCTGGAGGATCACGGACGCGAAGTTCTTGTCCTCTTCCTGCGAGCCGAGGATGTCGAGGCACTGCACGAGCGGGAGGCCGGCGTCGATCATCACGGAGAACTGGCGCGTGAAGACCGCCAGGCTCTTGGCCGACGCCTTCTTGCCGGTCCTGCCGGCGGCCTTCTTCTCCTCGGCCTTCTTCGCCGGGGTGATCTTCGTCACCAGCACCTGCTCGCGGCGCAGCGCCGCCACGGCGGCTTCCATCGTATCCGCGACCCGCTCGCCGGAGACGGTCTGCCCGGCGCGTGTCCTCCCGGAGTATGCGAATGTTGCCATCTCTTGTTCCTCGCTGCCTGTCGCTGACAGGCCGGGTCTGAAGACCCGGCCCTACGCGCGAACCGTCCCGGAGGCCGGGTCTAAAGACCCGGCCCTACGTACGAACCATTCCCCGGCCCGACGTACGAACCATTTCCGGCCCTACTCGTGTAGCCGCGGACACTCACGTTCTCGTCCCCGCCATCGGCGGCCGTGCCATCGCCGGCCGCTGGTGCAATCCGGCCCCCGGCACGACGCCGACGCCGCGGTTGATCATTTCCTGCAGTTCGTCCTTGTTCGACGAGCTGCCGAGCGCGGTCTCGAGCGAGATCAGCCGCTTCATGTAGAGGCTGGCGAGCGACTGGTTCGCCGTCTGCATCCCGAGCTTCTCCTGCCCGGTCTGCATCGCACCGTAGATCTGGTGCACCTTGTCGTCGCGAATCAGGTTCCGGATGGCGGGCGTCGGCACCATGATCTCGAGCGACGCGACGCGCCCCTTGCCGTCGCCCCGCGGCAGCAGTGCCTGGCAGACGATCCCCTCGAGCACGAGCGAGAGCTGCGTGCGGATCTGCGCCTGCTGCCCCGCGGGGAAGATGTCGATGATGCGGTTGATCGTCTGCGCCGCCGAGTTGGTGTGCAGCGTGCCGAACGTCAGGTGGCCGGTCTCGGCGATCTTCAGCGCCGCTTCGACCGTCTCGAGGTCGCGCATCTCGCCGATGAGCACGATGTCCGGGTCCTCGCGCAGCGCCGCGCGCAGCGCGTTCGAGAAGCTGTTGGTGTCGCTGTGCACCTCGCGCTGGTTCACGAGGCAGTTCTTGTGCTGGTGGATGTACTCGATCGGATCCTCGATCGTGAGGATGTGATCGTGCCGCTCGCAGTTGATCTTGTCGATCATCGCCGCCAGCGTCGTCGACTTGCCGCTGCCGGTCGGGCCGGTGACGAGCACGAGGCCGCGCGGGCGCTCGGCGAGCGTCGCGATGACCGGCGGCAGCCCGAGCTCGCTGAAGCTGCGGATCTTCTCCGGGATCAGGCGGTAGACGGCGCCCGTGGCGCCGCGCTGGCTGAAGACGTTGCAGCGGAAGCGCGCCAGCCCCTTGATGCCGAACGAGAAGTCGAGCTCCTGCGTCTCCTCGTAGCGCTTCTTCTGCGCGTCGGTGAGCACGCTGTACACGAGCTGTTTGGTCTCGGCGGGCCCGAGCTCCGGCAGATCGAGCCGCTGCAGGTGGCCGTGCACGCGGATCTGCGGCGGCGTGCTGGTCGTGATGTGCAGGTCCGATCCTTCCTTCTCGACCAGCGTCTTGAGCAGTTCGGGCAGTGTCGCCATCGCTACTTCACCGTCTCCCTGACGACCTCTTCGATCGTCGTGATGCCGTCCTTCACCTTTCGGAGGCCGCTCTGGCGGAGCGTGATCATCCCTTCGTCAATGGCCTTGCGCCGCAGCTCGAGCCCCGACGCGCCCACCAGAATCAGCTCGCGCAGCTCCTCGCCGACCTCCATCACCTCGTACAGGCCGACGCGTCCCCGGTAGCCGGTCTGGTTGCAGGCGTCGCACCCGCGCCCCTTCATCGGCGCGACGACGTGCGCGTCGTCGTGCGAGAAGCCGGCCTGGACCAGCGCCGGCGGCGCGTGCGGATCGGGCTCGGCGCACGACGCGCAGATGCGCCGTACGAGCCGCTGGGCGGCGATGAGGTGCACCGAGCTGGCCACGAGGAACGGCTCGATGCCCATGTTCATCAGGCGGTTGATGGTGCTCGGCGCGTCGTTGGTGTGCAGCGTCGACAGCACCAGGTGGCCGGTGAGTGCCGCCTTCACCGCGATCTCGGCCGTCTCGAAGTCGCGGATCTCGCCGACGAGGATGATGTTCGGATCCTGGCGGAGGAACGAGCGCAGCGCCGCGGCGAAGTTCAGCCCGATGTTCTCCTTCACCTGCACCTGGTTGATGCCGGCGAGGTTGAACTCCACCGGATCCTCCGCGGTCATGATGTTGGTCTCGGCGGTGTTGATCTTCGCGATCGACGAGTAGAGCGTGTTCGTCTTGCCGCTGCCGGTCGGCCCGGTGACGAGCACCATGCCCCACGGCCGCTGGATCGCCGCCTCGAACCTGGCGAGCGACTCGGGCTCGAACCCGAGCTTCGTCATGTCGAGCATCAGCTTCTCGCGGTCGAGGATGCGCATGACGATCTTCTCGCCGAAGAGCGTCGGCAGCACCGACACGCGGAAGTCGATCTCCTTCGGGATGCCGTTCTCGTTGAAGCGGATCTTGATGCGGCCGTCCTGCGGCAGCCGCTTCTCGGCGATGTCGAGCTTCGCCATGATCTTGATCCGCGACGCGATCGCCTCGCGGAACTTCATCGGCGGGCTCATGATGTTGTAGAGAATCCCGTCGATGCGGTAGCGGACCCGCAGCTCTTTCTCGTAAGGCTCGATGTGGATGTCGCTCGCGCCTTTCTGGATCGCCGACATCAGGACGACGTTCACCAGTCGGACGACCGGCGCTTCCTCGCCCTGCTTCGCCAGCGCCTCGGCGCTGATCTCCTGCAGCTCCTCGAGGACCTCGACGTCGCCTGGCGCGTCGAGCGTCGCCTGCAGCTCCTCGAGGCCGCGGCTCGCCATCTCGAGCGCGCTCGCCCCGGTCTGCTGCGGCGCCGCCGCCGGCTTCCCGGCCGGCGGGTAGTACTTCTGGATCGCCGCGACGACCGCGGCTTCGGAGGCGACGACCGGCTCGACGTTGTAGCCCGTCATGAACTTGACATCGTCCATGGCGAAGACGTTCGTCGGGTCGGTCATCGCGATCGTGAGCGTCGCGCCGGACCGGCTGAGCGGAACGATTTCGTATTTCTGCGCCGTCTCCGCCGGTATCAGCTTGATGACGGCGGGATCGATCTCGAACTGCGAGAGGTTGATGGAGGGGACGCCGTACTGGCGGCTCAGAAGCGCCGTGATCTCCTCGTCCTTGACGATGCCGAGGCGGACGAGATTGTGACCGAGCTTGCCCCCGTTGGCCTTCTGATGGGCGAGGGCCTGCTGCAGCTGGTCGGGGGTGATGCGCTTCTCCTTCAGCAGGAGCTCGCCGATGCGGACCGCCATGTGTCGATCGTTCTGTCACTCGAGAGGTCGCTAGAACGCCACGCTGACGCTCGAACTCCAACCGGATACCGACCTGTCGCGCCCCTGGGTGCGCGAAGCGTTCACGCGGAAGCCCCGCACGATCGACACGCTCACGCCGGCGCTCGCCGCCGGACGCGCGTCGCCGACGGTGTTGGCCGACACACCTCCACGCAGCCCGAGCCGTCCGTTCGCGAGCCACCCTTCCACCCCCGCGGCCACGTGACGCACGTCGCCCACCGCCGTCTCCGTCGTCGTCAGATCGGCATCGGCCGAGACGGTGATCCCCTGGAACGCTCCGTACGGCACGCTCAATACCGCCACCCCAATCCGCGCCTGCCGCTCGAGCGTCAGGCGGTTCGCACCGTCGCCGAAGTCCGGCTCGGTCAGGTTCCTGATCGCCAGACCGAGGCGCAGGTGGCCGAGGTTGGCCATCGCGCCGAGGTCCAGATCCATCCGTGTCCTGCGATCGACGTCGAGATCGTCGGCCGCGTCGAGCGGATCGGCGTCGGCCGTCACGCCCGACACGCTGCCCGCGCGAAGCAGCTTGATCGTCGAGCCGATCACGAAGCGGTCGCCAATCGACTGGCCGATCGTCGCGCCGAACTGGCTGACCGACACGGCACGCACACGGCTCCCGATCTCCGCTGGATCTTGTCGGTCCACCGTCGTCGACGCTGTAGAGCCAGATCCCGCTATTTCACTGATACGAAGGCGGTAGTAGCTCAGCCCGAGGGCGGGGAACCCGACTGCGAAATCGCCGGACGTCGTGCGCAGTGCTGGTCCGCCAGGGGAAGGATCGTCGGGCTCGGTCATACGCCCGCGCTCGATGACGGCGCTGAGGAACGCGCCCGACGCCAGGCCGGCAGGATTCCACCAGCTGGCGGTCGCGTCGTCGGCGACGGCGACGAAGGCGCCGCCGAGCCCTTGCGCACGGACGCCCACGCTTTCAAAGGTCTGCGCGGAAACGGCAGACGGCACGAACGAGAAGAGCGCGACGAGCGCGCCGGCACACAGAAGATCACACATCCGCATATGGTGGTTATCGGGCGAAGCGCCCGCCGGATAAAGGGAGAAGAATCGGGAAACGGCCGCGCCGGGCCAGACGCCGTGCAGCCGGCGGAAAACTGCATGCCGGAGCCGCACAGGGCGACCGAATCGACATCGATCGCGTCCTAAGGTCATAATGCTTAGGTCAACTAAGCAATTGTCGGGCACATCATCCTCGAGCGCGCGGAGCACGGCGCGCGCCATCCTGAAGATTATTCCGGTCGTGATGCGTACCGTCGCGGCGGAGCTGCGCGCCGCGGGCGACATGCCGGCTCCCGCGCACTTCGGCCTGCTGACGATGCTCGAGCGGCAGCCGCGGACGCTGAGCGAGCTGGCAGCCCTGCAGGGGGTCAGCCTGCCGACGATGTCGAACTCGATCGCGACGCTGGTCCAGCGCGGCTGGGTGAAGCGCAGCTCCCCCGCCCGGGACCGCCGTGTCGTGCTGCTCGAGGTGACGCCGCTCGGCAAGGCGACCGTCAAACGGGTCGGCAAGGCTGCCGAAGGCCACCTCGTCGAGATGCTCGGCGGTCTGGACGCGGCGTCGCGCAGCCGGCTCGACGCGGGGCTCGGCGTCCTCCGGCGCGTGTTCGCCGAGCCTGCCGTGGCGCGCTCGCGAAAGCGCCGGCGGGTAACCAGCCGAACAACAGCGTGACCGATTCCGTCTAATCCATTCTTGATGACCAACAGGAAGCGACTCATTCTGGGGCTGCTGGCGGTGATCCTCGTCGCGGCGGGTGCCGGCGCGGCGTACTACTACCGGCAGAATCCCGGTCCGACCGTTACCGTCGAGACGATCCGGAAACGGGATCTCGAGGCGATCGTCTCGGCGTCGGGCAAGATCCAGCCGAAGCGGCTCGTCAACATCAGCGCCGACACGAGCGGACGCGTCGTCGACCTGGCGGTCAACGAGGGCGACCGCGTGACGAAGGGGCAGTTCCTGCTGCAGATCGATCCCAAGTCGCTGCGGACGCGGGTCGACAGCGGCGCCGCGTCGCTGCAGGCGGCCGAGAGCTCGCTCGACCAGCAGCGTCAGGCGGTCGAGACGGCGCGCGTGCAGCTCGATCTGGCGCGGAAGAACCTCGCGCGCCAGCAGGATCTCTGGAGCCAGCAGCTGAACACGCGCGAGGCGCTCGAGCGGGCCGAGAGCGACGTGCAGGCGGCCGAGTCGACGCTCCGCGAGCGCGAGAAGCAGGTCAGCGCGCAGGCGGCGCGCATCGGCCAGGAGCGCGCCACGCTCGAGAGCGCGCGCTACGACCTGAGCAAGGTGCGCATCGAATCGCCCATCGACGGCATCGTCACGCGGCGCAATATCCAGGAGGGGGAGACGGCGGTCATCGGCACGATGAACAACGCCGGAACGGTCCTGCTCACGCTCGCCGACATGTCGGTCATCCAGGCGGAGGTCGAGGTCGACGAAACGAACATCCCGAGCGTCGCGATCGGCCAGCCGGCGAAAATCACGATCGACGCGCTGCCCGACCGTACCTTCCGGGGGCACGTCAGCGAGATCGGCAACAGCCCGATCCAGAGCGGCACCGGCACCACGTCGACGCAGACGACGCAGGCGACGAACTTCAAGGTGGTCGTCATGCTCGACGAGCCGATTCCGGACGTGCGCCCGGGGTTCACCTGCACGGCGGACATCACGACCGCGACGCGCGCGTCGGCCGTGGCCGTGCCGATCCCGGCGGTGGCGGTCCGCGAGCTGGTGTACGACGCGAACGGCCAGGTCGTGAAGCCGCCGAAGGAGGCCAAGAAGCGCAAGCCGACCGATCCGGCGCCGCCGCCTCCCGAGCTCCAGCCCGGACAGACGCGGAAAGAGGTCGAGGGGGTCTTCGTGCGGCAGAACAACACCGCCGAGTTCCGTCCGATCAAGCTCGGGATCTCCGGCGACAAGTACTTCGAGGTGCTCGAAGGGATCGCGCCGGGTGACGAGGTCATCACCGGCCCGTACAACTCGGTCCGAAACCTCGCGGACGGCGACGAGATCAAGGTCGACCAGCCGAAGGCGGCTGCGGCGGCCAACTGAAGCGGATGCCGGCGTGAACAAGCTGCTGGAATCGGCGGGGATCGCGCTCGACGCGATCTGGGCCTCGAAGCTGCGATCGCTGATGACGGTGCTCGGCAACATCGTCGCCGTCACGTCGATCATCGCCGTCGTGTCGCTGATCCAGGGGCTGAACGCGTCGGTGACGTCGGCCATCATGAACCAGGCGGGCGCCGACTCGTTCAGCATCCAGCAGTTTCCGATCACGCGGACCGACGAGGAGTTCGACGCGGTCCGCGCGAACCCGCGGGTCACGCTGCAGGACGCGCGCGCCATCGAGCGGTTCAGCGACGGCATCAGCGCCGTGATGGCCGAAGCGTCCGGCAACGGCCGCGTGACCTATCGCGACCGGTCGATCGACAGCACGCGCATCCAGGGGGTGACGTCCGATTACGTCGACTTCTCCACCTTCGACGCCGAGCGCGGGCGGCTCATGAGCCCGATCGAGGTCGACACGTCGCGGCCGCTGGCGGTGCTCGGCTGGCAGACGGCCGACCGGCTGTTCGGCGAATCGGTCGATCCGCTCGACAAGATCATCCAGGTCGAAGGGGTGCACTTCCGCGTCGTCGGCGTCAGCGCGAAGCGCGGCACGGTGCTCGGGCAGTCGCAGGACGAGTTCGTCGTGATCCCGCTCGGGCAGTTCCGGCAGATCTTCGGATCGCGCCGCTCGCTGTCGCTGACGGTGAAGCCGCGCGACGTGTCGAACATCGCCGCGGTGATGGACGAAGCGACGATCGCGCTGCGCAGCGCGCGCGGCCTGAAGCCGAAGCAGCCGGACAACTTCGGCGTCTTCACCTCCGACACGATCCTGGACCTCTACCACCAGGCGACCAACGGCATCTTCGCGGTCCTCGTCGGCGTCGTCGCGCTGTCGCTCGTCGTCGGAGGGATCGTGATCATGAACATCATGCTGATGGTCGTGACCGAGCGCACGCGGGAGATCGGCCTGCGCAAGGCGCTCGGCGCGCGGCGGGCCGACATCATGGCGCAGGTGCTGACCGAGAGCGTCGTCCTGTCGATGTTCGGCGGAGTGATCGGCACGCTGCTCGGCGGCGGGATTGCGACCGCCATCGCGTCGTTCACGCCGATCCCGGCATCGATCGAGGTCTGGTCGGTGGCGCTCGGCATCGGCGTCACCGCGCTCGTGGGGCTGTTCTTCGGCCTCTATCCCGCGTCGCGCGCCGCGCGCCTGGATCCAATCGAGGCGCTCCGCCGTGAATGAAAAAGCGCCAACACGGAGGGAATCACGGAGGCCACGGTCTCCTTTTGTGAGATCCGTGTCCGCCGTTGGCGCGGATCGCCTCCGTGTCCTCCGTGTTAGTGCTTTTTCCGTTGCGGGGAGCTCGTCGTGAGATTGACGCTGTTCGGCGAGATCGTGGCGATGGCGCTCGACACGGTGCGGACCAACAAGCTGCGGTCCGCGCTGACGGTGCTCGGCGTCGTGATCGGCATCACCTCGATCGTCGGGATGACGGCGATGATCCGCGGCTTCGACCAGTCGCTGCGCGACATGATCCGCGCGGTGGGGCCCAACACGATCTTCGTGCAGCGGTTCGGCGTGACGAGCTTCGCCAGCGGCGCGGAGATCCGCGAGCTGCTGAAGCGGCCGAACCTGACCGTCTCTGACGCGCGCGCGATCGAGCAGCAGGCGGAGTCGATCCAGCTCGTCGACATCGAGCTCGGCGCCGGCGGGCCGCCGACGCAGCAGCGCATCTTCTACCGCGACCTGAAGACGCGCGGCGTCGTCGTGTTCGGCACGTCGGAGAACTTCGCCGAGGGGACGCGGATCCCGATCCTCGCGGGACGCTTCTTCAACGGCACCGAGCTGCAGTACCGCCGCAACGTCGCGGTGATCGGCAACGGTCCCTACCAGGTGCTCTTCGCGAGCACGGGCACCGATCCGATCGGCAAGCTGGTGCGCGTCGGGTCGGAGCGCTTCGAGGTGATCGGCGTCTTCGACAAGCGCCCGTCGGCCGGCGGCTTCAACATGGGGCAGGACGAGTTCGTCGTCATCCCCTACACCACGTACCAGCGCATCTTCGGGCTGAACCCGGTGCGGGTCGCGCCCAACGCGACCTTCATGCCGATTCAGATCGCGCTCGTGCCGCGCGACGGCGTGAAGCAGGAAGACGCCATCGCCGACGTCGAGCGGGTCATGCGCATCCGGCACGGGCTCACGCTCGACCAGCCGAACGACTTCGACATCGTCACGCAGGACGCGTTCCTGAAGCTGTGGGATCAGATCAGCCAGGGGACGTTCTTCGCGCTGATCGTGATCTCGTCGATCGCGCTGATGGTGGGCGGGATCGGCGTGATGGCCATCATGTCGATCTCGGTCACCGAGCGCACGCGCGAGATCGGCGTGCGGAAGGCGCTCGGCGCCCGCCGCGCGGAGATCCTCTTCCAGTTCCTGGCGGAAGCGGCGTTCCTCACGTCGCTCGGCGGCGTCCTCGGCATCCTGCTCGGGAGCGGCATCGGGTGGGCGGTGCACCTCGTCTCGGGGTTCCCGATCTCGCTGCCGTGGTGGTCGTTCGCCATCGGCCTCGGCTTCTCCGCCTCGGTCGGCATCTTCTTCGGCATGTATCCCGCCATCAAGGCCTCGCGCCTCGATCCGATCGAAGCGCTCCGCTACGAGTGAGCGAGCGGCCGGGCCTGAAGCCAGGCGATGAGATCCTCTCGTACGTAGCGTCGGGTCTTTAGACCCGACGGCGAGGGACGAGGCCGGGTCTGACGACCAGGCCCCACGTACGGTACGGCGCGGAGCGCGCGCTTGGTATGATCCGCCCAAAGGGGTGCTTCCCATGAGGGTTTACGACGCCGGCTCGATACGTAACGTCGCGCTCGTTGGTCACACCGGATCGGGCAAGACACAGCTCGCCTCGGCCATCCTCGCCGACGCAGGCATGGTCAACCGCTTCGGCAAGGTGGACGACGGGACGACGGTCACCGATTTCGACGAAGAAGAGATCGCCCGCAAGCACACGCTCTCGGCCAGCCTCGCCTACGCCGAGTGGAACAAGCACAAGATCAACATCATCGACACCCCCGGCATCGGGAACTTCCTGAGCGACGCGCGCGCGGCGCTCCGGGTCGCCGACGCGGCGCTCGTCGTCGTCGACGCGGTGGCCGGCGTCATGGTGCAGACCGAGAAGGTCTGGGAGGCGGCGGAGGCGCTCTCGCTGCCGCGGCTGGTCGTCGTCAACCGGCTCGACCGCGAGCGCGCGAGCCTCGAGCGGACGCTGCAGTCGCTGCGCGAGACCTGCAGCCGCACGGTCATGCCGGTGCAGCTTCCGATTGGCGAGGAGCGCGGCTTCACGGGGGTCGTCGATCTCGTCACGCGCAAGGCGTACGTCTACAAGGAGGACGAGAGCGGGTCGTTCAGGGAAGAGGCGGTGCCGGGCGACATGACAGCCGCCGTCGAGCAGGCGCGCGAGGCGCTCATCGAGATGGTCGCCGAGTCGGACGAGAAGCTGATGGAGCACTTCTTCGAAGCGGGGACGCTCACCGATACCGAGCTGGTCGACGGCCTCCGCTCGGCGGCGATGGCCGGCAAGCTGTTCCCGCTCGTCTGCGTCTCCGCTGTCCGCAACATCGGCATCCCGCAGCTCCTGGACACGATCGTCGCCACGCTGCCGTCTCCGGCCGACCGGCCGTTCAACGCGGTCGGCGCGGATGGCGCGGTCGCGTCGAAGACCTCCGACGACAAGGCACCGGTGTCCGCGTTCGTCTGGAAGACCATCGCCGACCCGTTCGCCGGCCGCATCACGATGTTCCGCGTCGTGACCGGCACCCTGAAGTCGGATTCGGTCGTGCACAACAAGACGCGCGACGTCGCGGAGCGGTTCGGCAGCCTGCAGCTGCTGCAGGGCAAGGCGCCGACCGCCGTGCCGGAGATCAAGGCGGGGGATCTCGGCACCGTCGCCAAGCTGAAGGACACGCTGACGAACGACAGCCTCGGCGACAGGTCCGACCCGACGACCTTCCCGCCGATCGAGTTCCCGGAGCCGGTGCTCTCGTACGCCATCGAGCCGAAGAGCCGCGGCGACGAGGACAAGATCAACCAGGCGATGCACCGCCTCGAGGAGGAAGATCCCACGGTTCGCTACGTGCGCGATCCGCAGACCAAGGAGCTGCTGCTGTCGGGCCAGGGGCAGCTCCACATCGAGGTCACCGTCGCGAAGCTGAAACGACGCTTCGGGGTCGACGTGAACCTGAAGCCGCCGCGGATTCCGTATCGGGAGACCATCAAGGCGTCGACCGAGGCGCACGGCCGCCACAAGAAGCAGACAGGGGGCCACGGACAGTTCGGCGACTGCAAGATCCGGGTCGAGCCGCTGCCGCGCGGCGCCGACTTCGAGTTCGTCGACGACATCTTCGGCGGCGCGATCCCGCGCCAGTTCATCCCGGCGGTGGAGAAAGGGATTCAGGACGCGCGCACCCGCGGGTACCTCGCCGGTTACCCGATGGTCGACTTCCGCGTCACGGTGTACGACGGCTCGTACCACGACGTCGACTCGAACGAGCTCTCGTTCAAGCTCGCCGGATCGCTCGCGTTCAAGGATGCGATGACGCGTGCCCGCCCGACGATCCTCGAGCCGGTGATGAACGTCGAGGTCTACGCGCCATCGGACTTCGCGGGAGACCTGATGGGCGATTTGAACGGCCGGCGCGGCCGCATCTCGGGAATGGACACGCGCGGCGCGATGACGATCATCAGGGCGCAGGTGCCGATGGCCGAGATGCTGACCTACGAGCAGCATCTGACGTCGGCCACGGGCGGCCGCGGGTCGTATCACATGGACTACTCGCACTACGACGAAGTGCCGTCGCATCTGCAGGCGAAGATCATCGCGGTGGCCAGGGCGGAACGGGCCGGAGGCGAAGTCGAGGAAGTCTAATCGGGCAATCGTATTTGGCGATTGGACGATTGGACGATTGGACGATTGGACGATTGGACGATTTGGCGATTGAAGAGCAGGAAGCCCCGCGATGTCGGTGCACCGCGGGGCTTTTGACTTCAATCGACCGAGGCCGCCTTCATCACGAAGGGCACAGCGGACACGCAGGTCCAAGGAGATCGGAGCAACGGCCTCCCGTGGATCTCATCGCACTTCCGTGTCCTCCGTGGTGGCGCTTTTGACCGGCCCGAAGCGGATCAATCGAACCACCAACTTTCATCACGAAGGGCACGAAGGAACGAAGGACACAAAGACAAAAAGCCGGTTTCAGCCGGACGTCTCGCAGCAACGATCCTTCTTCACGAAGGCACGAAGGACACGAAGGAACGAAGGTCAAAGAAGATCGGAGCAGCGGCCTCCCGTGGATCTCATCGCACTTCCGTGTCCTCCGTGGTGGCGCTTTTGACCGGCCCGAAGCGGATCAATCGAACCACCAACTTTCATCACGAAGGGCACGAGGGAACGAAGGACACAAAAGGCAAAAAGCCGTGGCCTCGGTGGATTCCGATCGCACTTCCGTGTCGTGTCCGTGTTGATGCTTGACTGGCGCGAACCGTGATGGCGCTTTTGGTTTCGAGCTCTGAGTTCTCAGTTTTGAGTTTTGAGTTCTCAGTTTTCAGTTCTTAACCTTCTCCACCCAGCTACCGCGGCGTGTCGGCTCGCGCGAGCCACTGCTCGGCGGGCTCCAGCTCGCGGAACACGCCGGCGGCCACCTGATTCCCCAAGAACATGACCGCCGTGCGCGCCAGCGCGAACGCGATCGTGCTCTCCACGACCACGGCGCGCCACCCGAAGTCGTAGCGGTTCGGCGGCGGCAGCATCGACGGCAGCATCGTCAGCTCGTTGTAGACGAGGAACGGTGGGTGCACCGCACGCGCGTCGATCAGCTCGCTGTAGGAATGCAGCTCCTCGCGGAGGACGAACGCGATGTGATCGCGGATGTCGATCAGCGTGAGCAGGCCGGCAATGGTGGTGTTGATACGTCGGGCACGATGATCAACGGACGTGAAGATCGCCATCGTGGAAGTCGGTCGTCGTGAGGTCGTGGAGCCGGCATTCTAGCAGAACAGCCGAGGCAGGATCGACGAGATCGGGGAGGGCGAAAGGCCGGCGGCGGTGTTGCCCTCCGGCAGGCGCTGCTGGAGATCAGCAACACCCGCCGGGGAGGTTCAGAGCTCAGAGCTCCGAGTTTTGAGTTCAGAGTTTTGAGCTCTGAGTTTTCAGTTCTGAGTCTTCAGTTTTGAGTTTCCAGTTTTGAGTTTCCAGTTTTGAGTTTCCAGTTTCCTAGCTTCCTCCCGCCTTACGCGGCGTCGTCGACTTGCGGGCGACGCCTCGGGCGGGCTTGGACGCCTTCGTCTTGGTCTCGGCGCTCTCGTCCTTCTTGCCGCCGCCGCGCAGGCGTTCGGCCGCGGCCTTCAGACGGCCGCCAACCCCCTTCGCCTTCGGCGCCGCGTCGGCCTTTGCCGCTTCGGCTTCGGCCTTCGCGCGCGGGTTGAACTCGCTGCCGACCAGTTCCACCTGCGCGATTTCCGCCGAGTCGCCGCGGCGGTAGCCGAGACGCAGCAAGCGGGTGTAGCCGCCCGGACGCCCCTCGAAGCGGGGCGCCAGCGTGTCGAACAGCTTGCTGACGACGGCGCGATCCTGCAGGTCCTGCATGACGAGCCGCCGAGCCGTCAGCGTCTTGCCGCTCGCCGCGTCGGCGGCGACGCCGCGCTTGGCGATCGTGATCAGCCGCTCGACGAACGGCCGCAGCTCCTTGGCGCGCGGAACGGTCGTCACGAGATGCTCGTGGCGGAGGAGGGCCGTCGCCTGGTTCCGCAGCATCGCGATGCGATGCTCCGTGACGCGCCCCAGCTTGCGGTGTGCTACTCGGTGTCTCATGTCACTTGGCAGGAGGGTCTGGAGGGTCGGGAGAGCCGGGAGGGATGTGCAGTGCGTTCCTTCCCGACCGTCCTGACCTTCCCGTCCTTCCAGTCCTTCCTCTTAGTCCTGCGCTCCGGCCTGGTCGACGCGCATGCCGAGGCTCAGGCCCATGGTGTGCAGGATTTCCTTGATCTCGTTCAGGCTCTTGCGGCCGAAGTTCTTCGTCTTGAGCATCTCGGCTTCGGTCTTCTGCACCAGCTCGCGAATCGTGCGGATGTTCGCGTTCTTCAGGCAGTTGTACGAGCGCACGGAGAGCTCCAGCTCCTCGACCGACTTGTCGAGGTTCTCGTTGCCGATGCCGCTGCGCGGGATCTCGCCCGACGCCTCCGACTGCGACTCCGATCCCTCTTCGAGGTTGATGAAGATGTTCAGGTGATCGCGAATCAGCTTTGCCGAGAGCGACACCGCGTCGCGCGGCGTGATCGACCCGTTGGTCCAGACGTCGACCGTCAGCTTGTCGTAGTCGGTCGTCTGTCCGAGGCGCGCCGCCTCGACGAGGTAGTTGACCTTCTTGATCGGCGAGTGCACCGAATCGATCGGGATCCAGCCGATGCCGAGATCCTCGTCGAAGTTCTTGTCGGCGGAGACGTAGCCGCGGCCGCGCCGCATCCGCATCTCCATGTGCAGGCTGCCGTGCTCGGCGACGGTCGCGATGTGCGCGTCCGGCTCGAGGATCTCGACGTCGGCGTCGGCCTGGATGTCGCGCGCGCGCACTTCACCCGGCTTGTCGACCCTGATGATCAGCGTCTTGGTCGTGTCGACGTGCAGCTTCAGCGGAATCTGCTTCAGGTTCAGGATGATGTCGGTCGCATCCTCGACCACGCCGGGGATCGGCGAGAACTCGTGCTGGACGCCGTCGATCTTCACCGCGGTGATCGCGGCGCCCTCGATCGAGGAGAGCAGCACACGGCGCAGCGCGTTGCCGATCGTCGTGCCGAAGCCGCGCTCGAACGGCTGCGCGTAGAAACGGCCGAACCGGTCGGTGAGGGTCTCGCGCTCGAACTCCAGCCGCTTGGGCCGCTGGAAACCTTTCCACAGCATGTCGTCTTCCTTTCGTCCGCCTCCGCATCACGCGCCGGCGAGACTTCGCTTACGGGCCCGCAGACGGGCCTCCAGACCTGCAGTAACCGCCGACCTCCCGCCGCAGGTCTGTTCAAGGCTGCGGGCCGACGGGTAGCGATGCGGTCGCTCTCGCGACCGCGCGAAGGCTCTCGGCTTACGGCTTAAGGCTTACCGCATGTCGAGCGTGGACACTGCGTGAAGCCTTGAGCCCTGAGCCCTGAGCCTAAACTTCTTATTTCGAATACAGCTCGACGATGAGCTGTTCCTGCACCGGCAGGTTGATCTGCTCGCGCGTCGGCATCGACACGATGCGTCCCGAGATCGAGCTGCCGTCGAACGACAGCCACTCGGGAACCCCGCGTCCCTTCACTTCCTGGATCGCGTGCTCGATCACCGGGTTCTTCTGGCTGCGTCCGAGGACCGTGACCACGTCACCCTGCTTCAGCGAGTAGGACGGGATGTCGACCTTCTTGCCGTTGATGAGGAAGTGGCCGTGGCGCACGAGCTGACGCGCCTGCGCCCGCGACGTGGCGAGCCCCAGCCGGTAGATGACGTTGTCCAGCCGCAGCTCGAGCAGGCGGAGCAGCGTCTCGCCGGTGATGCCGCGCGTCCGCTCCGCCGCCTCGAAGTAGCGCCGGAACTGGTCCTCGAGCACGCCGTAGATGCGCTTGACCTTCTGCTTCTCGCGCAGCTGCACGCCGTAGCCGGCGAGCTTCGCCTTGCGGGTCTTGCCGTGCTGCCCGGGCGGGAAGTTGCGCTTCTCGATGGCGCACTTCTCCGTGTAGCAGCGTTCCCCTTTCAGGAACAGCTTCATCGCCTCGCGGCGGCACAGGCGGCAGACCGGTCCGATGTAACGAGCCATTCAATACCTCAAATAGAACACTGAATCTGGCGACTTGACGATTTGACGATTGAACGATTTGACGATTGATGAACGAGTGACGATTGAGCGAATCGACGATTGAGCGAGCCGCATATCGTCAAAGGATCAGCGCGTCAAGGCGTTCAGCCGTTCAACCATTCAATTGTCAAGTCGTCAAATCGTCAAATCGTCAACTTCCAACTCAGACCCTGCGGCGCTTCGACGGGCGGCAGCCGTTGTGCGGGATCGGCGTGACGTCGCGGATCGACTTCACCTCGAGCCCCACCGTCTGGAGCGCCCGGATAGCCGACTCGCGGCCCGAGCCTGGACCCTTCACGCGGACGTCGAGCGAGCGCATGCCGACCGTCTTGGCCGCGTTGCCGGCGTTCATCGCCGCCTGCGTCGCCGCAAACGGGGTCCCCTTGCGCGATCCCTTGAAGCCGATGCCGCCGGCGCTCGACCAGGCGACGACGTTCCCCTCGGTGTCGGTGATCGTCACGGTCGTGTTGTTGAACGACGCGTGGATGTGCGCGAGCCCGTGGTGAACGATGCGCTTCTCGCCGCGCTTCTTGAAGGTCTTCTTCGGCTTTCCCGCCGCCTTCTTCTCTGGTGTGGCGCCTTCAGCCGCTTCGGTCTTAGCCATGTCGTATGAACCTCGAACAGAACGTAGGAGCGGGCCCTCGGTCCCTTACACCGTCTTCTTCTTGGCGATCGCGCCCTTGCGCGGGCCCTTCCGCGTGCGTGCGTTGGTCCGCGTCCGCTGGCCGCGCACCGGCAGGCTGCGGCGATGCCGCATGCCGCGATAGCAGCCGATTTCCATCAGCCGCTTGATGTTCATCGAGATCTCCTTCCGGAGATCGCCCTCGACGCGCCCCTGCTCCTCGATCACCCGGCTGATCTTCCGCACATCGTCCTCGGAGAGATCCTTCACGCGGATGTCGCCGCTCACACCGGCTTCCTGGAGAATCTGGTTCGAGCGCACCCGCCCGATGCCGAAGATGTACGTGAGACCGATTTCGACGCGCTTGGTGCGCGGAAGATCGACGCCAGCGATTCGTGCCATAAATACTGATCCTCGAATTTGACGATTTGACGACTTAACGATTTAACGATTTGGCGAGCCCGAATTCGGACGTCGACGCGGCCCGCTCAGCCAATCTGAAATCGTCAAATCGTCCAATTGTCAAATCGTCCAATTCCAAACCTATCCCTGCCGCTGCTTGTGTTTCTGATTCGAGCAGATCACCCGCACCACCCCGCGGCGCCTGACGATCTTGCACTTGTCGCAAATCCGCTTCACCGATGCTCTGACCTTCATCTCAATCCTCAGGTCCGGCTGAAGCCGGACACATCTCAATCTCTCGGGTCCGGCTGAAGCCGGACACTACGATCGAGCTCTCATCTGGCTAAAGCCGGACACTACAGTTCCGCCCATGGCCGACGGCCTATCGCCTCAAGCTGTCTTCTCGACGATCCGGCCGCGGCCGCGATCGACCGGCGACAACTCCAACCGCACCCGGTCGCCGACGAGCACGCGGATGAAATTGCGATCCACGCGGTCGGCGATGTGCGCCGTCACCAGGTGCCCGCCGTCCAGCTTCACCCGATAGAGCCCGGACGGCAGCTGCTCCTGGACGACGCCGGTTACCGGCGCGCGGCCACCGGCACGTCTCTCGCCGTCAGAATCCATGCGCCATCGGCCACGACCGCCACCGTGTGCTCGAAGTGCGCCGACAGGCTGTGGTCGCGCGTCACCGCGGTCCACCCGTCGCTCAGCACCTTCACCGCCGGCTTGCCGGCGTTCACCATCGGCTCGATCGCCAGCACCATCCCCTCGGCCAGCCTCGGACCGCGGCCCGCCTCGCCGTAGTTCGGCACCTGCGGCTCCTCGTGCATCTGCTGCCCGATGCCGTGCCCGACGAACTCCCGCACCACCGAGAAGCCGTGCGCCTCCACGTGCGTCTGCACCGCGTGGCCGATGTCCGACACGCGCGCCCCCGGCTTCACCACGTCGATCGCCTTGTAGAGCGATTCCTCGGTGACCCGCAGCAGCCGCGCCGCGTCCTCCGACACCCGTCCGACCGCCAGCGTGATCGCGGAGTCGCCGAAATATCCGTCGAGCGACGCGCCGACGTCGATCGAGATGATGTCGCCGTCCTGCAGCGCCCGCTGTCCCGAGGGGATCCCGTGGATCACCTCGTCGTTCACCGACGCGCAGATCGTCGCCGGGTAGCCGTGATACCCCTTGAACGCCGGAATCGCGCCGGCGTCGGTAATCAGCCCCTCAGCGATCGCGTCGAGATCGGCGGTGGTCACCCCGGGCGCGACCGCTGCCGCGAGCGCCGTCAGCACCTGGCCCACGAGCCGGCCGGCGGCGCGCATCTTCTCGAGCTCCGCTGACGAGCGGCACACAATCACAGCGCGGTCCCGTTCTCCGCCGCGCGCGCCGCCTGCTCCACCGCCGCGGCAAGCGCCTCGGCCACCCCTTCCGGCGGCTGCGCGCCGTCGACGGCACGGAACGTCGGCCGCTCGCGGTAGTACTCGACCAGCGGCGCGGTGTTCCGGTGGTACACCTTCAGCCGCTCCCGCACGACCGCTTCGTTGTCGTCGGCGCGCTGCTGCAGCGGGCCGCCGCACCTGACGCACGCCCGCGTCTGCTGCGCCTGCGCGTCCGACGGGTCGGCATTCGACCCGCAGCTGCCGCACACGAGCCGCGCGCCCAGCCGGCGGATCAGCTCCGCCTCGGGCACGACGATGTCGACGACGATGAGCGGCGCACGGCCGGTCATCACGCCGTCGAGCGCCTGCGCCTGCGCGACCGTCCGCGGAAAGCCGTCCAGGATGAACCCGTCGCGCGCATCCTCGCGGTTCAGACGTTCCTCGACGACCTGGATCATCACGTCGTCGCTGACCAGCTCGCCGCGGTCCATGATCGCCTTGGCGCGCAGTCCGATCTCGGTGCCGGCCTTCACCGCTTCACGCAGCATGTCGCCGGTCGAGATCTTCGGAATCCCCTTGAGCTGCGCAAACCGCTCGGCCTGCGTCCCCTTGCCGGCGCCCGGAGGCCCGAGCATGATCAGATTCAGCGCCATCTGTCCCTACCCGCGCCGGCTGCGGACCCGTGTCTTCCGCATGAACCCGTCGTAGTGCCGCATGATCAGCTGGCTCTCGATCTGCTGCACCGTGTCCATCGCGACGCCGACGACGATCAGCAGCGACGTGCCGCCGAAGTAGAACTGCACGCCGATGCCTTCGGTGACGAACCGGGGCAGCGCCGCATCGAGCCAGTCGCCGATGAACGGAATCGGCTCCACCTTGAACCCGCTCAGCAGGAACTGCGGCAGGATCGAGATGACCGCCAGGTAGAGCGCCCCCGCCAGCGTGATCCGCGCGAGGATCGTGTCGATGTACTCCGCCGTCCGCTTGCCGGGGCGGATGCCGGGGATGAACCCGCCGTACTTCCGCATGTTCTCCGCCACGTCATCCGGGTTGAAGATGATCGCGGTGTAGAAGTAGCAGAAGAAGATGATGCCGGCCACGAACAGCAGGTTGTAGAGCGGCATCCCGAGCCCGAGCTGCGTCGTGACGGCGTCGGCGAACGGCCGCCCCTGGAACATCTGCGCGAAGGTCGCCGGGAACGCCAGGATGGACGAGGCGAAGATCACCGGGATGACGCCGCCGGTGTTCACCTTCAGCGGGATGTGCGTGCTCGACCCGCCGTACATCCGCCGGCCGACGACGCGCTTGGCGTACTGCACCGTCACGCGGCGATGCCCGCGCTCCACGAAGACGATGGCCGCGACGACAAACGCCATCATCACCAGGAGCAGCAGCATCGAGAAGAGCCCGAGCTGGCCCGTCCGGATCTGGTCGACCGTCTGGATCACCGCCCGCGGGAACCCGACGACGATGCCGGCGTAGATGATGAGCGACATCCCGTTGCCGATGCCGCGCTCGGTCATCTGCTCGCCGAGCCACATGATGAAGGTCGTGCCGGTCGTCAGCGTCAGCACCGTCATCAGCCGGAAGGCGATGCCCGGGTTGTAGACGAGCGGCAGCCCGCCGGTCACGTTCGTCTGGCGCTCGAGGAAGATCGCGATGCCGAGCGACTGGACGACGCTCAGCGCGATCGTCCCGTAGCGCGTGTACTGCGTGATCTTGCGGCGCCCGAGCTCGCCTTCCTTCGACAGCTTCTCCAGGTACGGCCAGACCACCGTCAGCAGCTGCAGAATGATCGACGCGCTGATATACGGCATGATGCCGAGCGCGAAGATCGTCACCCGCGACAGGTTCCCGCCGGAGAACATGTCGTACAGGCCGAACATCTGGTTCTGCATCTGGTTCGCGAGCTCGGCGAGCGCGGCGGCGTTCACGCCCGGTGTCGGGATGTGGTGCCCGATCCGGTACACACCCAGCAAGCCCAGGGTGAACAGCACCCGGTTGCGCAGGTCCGAGACGGCGAAGATGTTCTTGAGGCTGTTATCCATGGCCTGCAATCCCCGGGCAGAGGCTCCCTGCCCGCCGTGCTATGCGAGCGCCTCGGCCTGTCCGCCGGCGGCCGCGATCTTCTCCGCCGCCTTGCCGCTGAACCGGTGCACACGCACCGTGAGCGCCTTGTCGACGTCGCCGCGCGCCAGCACCTTCACCTTGCCGTTGCCGGTGACGAGCCCCGCCTCGACGAGCGCCTCCGGCGTGATCACCGCGCCGGCGTCGAACCGCGCCGCCAGCGTGTCGAGGTTCACCACCTCGAACTCCACGCGGAACGGGTTGTGGAACCCGCGCTTCGGCAGCCGGCGGTGCAGCGGCATCTGACCGCCTTCGAACCCGCGCTTGAACTTGAAGCCGGAACGCGACTTCGCACCCTTGTGGCCGCGGCTCGCGGTGTGCCCGTGGCCCGAGCCCTGCCCGCGCCCGATCCGCTTCTTCGCGTGCTTCGCGCCCTTGGGCGGCTTCAGATTCGAGAGATCCATGCGTCTGATCCTTTATTCCACCGTGACGAGGTGCCGCACCTTGTGCAGCATCCCGCGCGTTGCGACGGTGTCCTTCACTTCGACCGTGTGGCGGATGCGCCGCAGCCCGAGGCCGCGCAGCACCTCGCCCTGGTTCCGGTTGAACCCGATCGGGCTCTTGACGAGGGTCACCTTCAGCGTGCCGGTGCCCTTCGAGTCTGTTCGCTGGTTCGCCATGATGTGTCGCTCTCTCAGGCCGTGGTCTGCGCCCCGGCGAGCTCGTCGAGCTCCTTGCCGCGCATCCGCGCGATCGCGACCGGATCCTGCAGCGCGTCGAGCCCGGCCACCGTCGCCCGCACCACGTTGTGCGGGTTGGCCGATCCGAGCGACTTCGTCAGGATGTTCGCGATCCCCGCGGCCTCGACGACCGCGCGCACCGCGCCCCCCGCGATGATACCGGTGCCGTCCGGCGCCGGCTTCAGCAGCACGCTCCCCGCGCCGAAGTTTCCGAGGACCGGATGCGGGATCGTCGTCCCCTGCAGCGGTACGCGGATGAGGTTCTTCTTCGCGGCCTCGATCCCCTTCTTGATCGCCGAGGGGACCTCCTTCGCCTTGCCGATGCCGAAGCCGACCACGCCGTGGCCGTCGCCGACGACCACGAGGGCGCTGAAGCTCAGATTCTTGCCGCCCTTGACGACCTTCGTCACGCGGTTGATCGAGACGACGTTGTCCTTGATGTCCAGCTGCGACGGATCGATTCGTTCGCGAGTACGCATACCGCTCCTAGAACTCCAGTCCTGCCTTGCGTGCGGCGTCCGCCACGGCACGAATCCGGCCGTGATAGAGGAAGCCGCTGCGGTCGAAGACGACGCGCGTGATGCCCTTTTCGATCGAGCGCTCGGCGATCGCCTTGCCGACCGCCTCCGCCCCCTTCAGGTTGCCGCCGGCGACGCCCTTCTCGAACGCCCCCTTCAACGTCGGCTCGACGCTCGAGGCCGACGCGAGCGTGCGGCCGTTCAGATCGTCGATGACCTGCGCGTAGATGTGCGAGACGCTCCGGAACACGCTGAGGCGCGGCCGCTCGGCGGAGCCGGCAATGCGCTTGCGCTGCCGCAGCTGGATCCGGCGGCGGCGATCGTCCTTAGTCTTTATCTTCATAATCGTCAGGCTCTGGGCTGCGGGCTCTGGGCTCCGGGCTGCGCCGGCTTCGGGCCGAAACGGCCACGACGCCTGAAGCCTGGAGCCTGAAGCCTCGAAGCCGTTTACTTCGCTCCCGTCTTTCCGGCCTTCTTCTTCAGCACTTCGCCCGTGTAGCGGACGCCCTTCTGCTTGTAGGGGTCCGGCTTGCGCAGCCGGCGGATGTTGGCGGCCACCTGCCCGACGAGCTGCCGATCGACGCCGGTCACCGTGAGGTGCGTCTGCTTGTCGATCGCGATGTCGATCCCCGACGGGATGTCGAACACCACCGCGTGCGAGTAGCCGAGCGCGAAGATCACCTGCTTCCCCTTCACCTCCGCGCGGTAGCCGACGCCGACGATGTCTAGCTCCCGCTTGAAGCCCTCGCTGACGCCGGTGATGGCGTTCGCCACCAGGCTGCGCGCCAGGCCGTGGAACTTCGCGAGGCCCGGATCGTCGGTCGACCGCCGGGCCACCAGGTGGCCGTCGGCGAGCTCGAAGTTGATGCCGGCCGGGAACGGCTGCCGAAGCTGTCCTTTCGGCCCCTTCACTTCGACCGCGCCCTCGGCAACCTTGACGGTCACCCCCTTGGGCAGCGCAATCGGTTTCTTTCCAATACGAGACATCTCTCTCGATCCTTGTCAGGCTGTCACCAGCCACGGAGATGCAAAGGCCACGCAGCAGGCGATGGCCTCACCAAATGTTGCAGAGCACCTCGCCGCCGACGCCGGCCTTCACGGCTTCGCGTCCCGTCATCACGCCGCGCGACGTCGTCAGGATGCTGGTGCCGAGTCCGGCGAGCACCTCCGGCACGTCCTCGCGCCCGAAGTAGACGCGGCGGCCGGGACGGCTGATCCGCTCGATGCCGGTGATCAGGCGCTCGCCGCGCGGACCGTACTTGAGCGACAGCCGAAGGGTCTTCTGCGCCGCGCCCGGCTCCTCGATCAGCCGGTAGCCGGCAATGTAACCCTCGTCGGCGAGGATCCGTGCGATGTCGGCCTTGATCCGCGACGCGGGCATGTCCACGCGCGAGTGCTTCGCGGTGACAGCGTTGCGGATCCGCGTCAGCATGTCAGCAATTGGATCAGTCATTCTGCAATCCTGAATCTCACAATTACCAGCTGCTCTTCGTGACGCCGGTGACGTCGCCGTCGAGCGCCAGCTTCCGGAAGCACAGGCGGCACAGCGCGAACTTGCGCATGTAAGCGCGCGGCCGGCCGCACAGATGGCAGCGGTTGCGCAGGCGAACCTTGAACTTCGGCGCCTTCTGTTCCTTGGCGATCTTCGCTGTCGTAGCCATTCTCGTCCTTCGCTTACTGTCTGAACGGCATGCCGATGAACTGGAGCAGCTTGCGCGCTTCCTCGTCGGTCTTCGCCGTCGTCACCACGGAGACGTTCATGCCGCGCGCCTTGTCGACCTTCATGTAGTCGATTTCGGGGAACAGCAGCTGATCCCTGAGCCCGAGCGTGTAGTTGCCGCGGCCGTCGAACCCTTTCGGCGAGACACCCTTGAAGTCGCGCACGCGCGGGAGCGCGATCGACACCAGCCGGTCCAGGAACTCCCACATGCGCTCGCCGCGCAGCGTCACCATCGTGCCGATCGGCTGCCCCTTGCGGACCTTGAACTGCGCGATCGACTTCTTGGCCCGCCGCGTGACCGGCTTCTGCCCGGCGATGCGCGCGAGCTCGTCGGTGCCGGTGTCGATGATCTTGGCGTTGGCGGTCGCCTCGCCGAGGCCCATGTTCACCACGACCTTCTCGATCTTGGGAACGGCCATCACGTTGGTGTAGCCGAACTCCTTCCGGAGCGCCGCGATCGCCTCGTTCTGGTACTTCGCTTTCAGGCGGTTCATTTGTCGACCACTCCCTCGCACTTGCGGCAGATGCGGACCTTGCGGCCGTCGCCGAGCACCTTGCGGCCGATGCGCGTCTGCTTGCCGCACTCCGGGCAGACCAGCTGCACGTTGCTCGCGTGGATCGACGCCTCGCGCTCCACGACGCCACCCTTGATGTTGCGCTGCGGGTTCGGCTTCGTGTGCCGTTTGATCATGTTCACGCCCTCGACCACGAGGCGGTTGCGCTCGGGGTCGACCTTCAGCACGCGCCCGCGCGCGCCGCGGTTCTTGCCCGTGATGACCAGGACGTTGTCGTTCTTCCTGATGGGTGTCGCTAGACGGCTCATAGCTTTCGGCCGGGATGGTCTGGACGGTCGGGATGATCGGGAGGGAATCCCCCGAGCGATCCGGCGTGTCCTGCCTGCCTGGCCCTCCTGTCCTTCCTGACTCTCCCGACCTTCCTGACCTACAGGACTTCCGGGGCCAGCGAGATGATCTTCATGAACCGGCGCTCGCGCAGCTCGCGCGCCACCGGCCCGAACACGCGCGTGCCGATCGGCTCGCCGGTGTCGTTGATCAGCACCGCGGCGTTGCGGTCGAAGCGGATGTAGCTGCCGTCGCGACGGCGCTGCTCCTTCACGGTCCGCACGATCACCGCCTTGACGACCTGGCCCTTCTTCACCGTGCCTTCCGGCGTCGCTTCCTTCACCGACGCCGTCACGATGTCGCCGAGCCGCGCGTAGCGGCCGGTGGACCCGCCGATCGGGTTGATGATGGCGATCTTGCGCGCGCCGGAGTTGTCGGCGACGTCCAGGATCGATCGCATTTGGATCATGACTGCTCTCCAGGTCTGGAGGGTCGGGAGAGTCGGGAGGGCCGGGAGGGATGCACATCCCTCCAGACTCTCCAGCCCCTCCAGACCTTCCTGACCGCTGTTCGCTCCCCTAGACCTGCGCCGCCTGACGGACGACGCGCTTCAGGGCCCAACGCTTGCGACGGCTCATGGGCCGGGTCTCCACGATCTCGACGATGTCGCCGATCCGCGCTTCCCCCTTCTCGTCGTGCGCCATGAACTTCGACGTCCGCCGCTCGGTCTTGCCGTACAGCCCGTGCCGCACCTGCCACTCGACCGCAACGACGATGCTCTTCTGCATCTTGTTGCTGACGACGACGCCCTGCTTTTCCGATTTCTGAGCCATAGCTACTTCGCCTGCTTCTGCCGCAGCACGGTCTTGATGCGCGCGAGGTCGCGGCGCACCAGCTTCATCTTCTCGGGCGCCTCGAGCTGTCCCATCGACTTCTGAATCCGCATCCGGAACAGCTGGTCGGTGAGCTCCCGCTCCTTCAGACCCAGTTCGTCGGCCGCCAGGTCGCGGAGTTCCGCTGCCTTCATCACGCCTTCTCCTGCGCGAACCGGGTCGCGAACTTCGTGAGGATCGGCAGCTTGGCCGCGGCGAGCTTCATCGCCTGGCGCGCGTCGGTCTCGCTCACGCCTTCCATCTCGAACAGCACGCGTCCGGGCCGCACGACGCACACCCACTCTTCCGGCGCGCCCTTGCCCTTGCCCATTCGGGTCTCCTGCGGCTTCTTCGTGATCGGCTTGTCGGGGAACACCCGCACCCAGATCTTGCCGCCGCGCTTGATGAAGCGGGTCATCGCGACACGCGCCGCCTCGATCTGCCGCGCCGTCAGCCAGCAGGGCTCGAGCGCCTTCAGCCCGTAGTCGCCGAACGACACGTCTGACCCGCGCCACGCCTTGCCCGTCATGCGACCGCGCTGCTGCTTGCGGTACTTGACCTTCTTCGGCATCAACATCGCTGATATCTCCAGGCGGATGCGGCGGGTCGGCCAGGTGGAGCAGCGGGATTGTCCCTACCAGCCCAACCTGCCTTACCTGCCCGTCCTGCCCTTTTCTTACCCTCGGGGCTGCGGGCGACGCGGCCCGCGCTCCCGGTACTCCTCTTCGCGCCCGCGCTGCGGCACGAGACGCTCGCCCTTGTACAGCCACACCTTGATGCCAATCTGGCCGTAGGTCGTGTTGGCTTCGGCGAAGCCGTAGTCGATGTCGGCGCGCAGCGTCTGCAGCGGCAGCTGCCCGTGCAGGTACCACTCGGAGCGCGCGATCTCGGCGCCGTTCAGCCGCCCGGAGACGCGCACCTTGATGCCGCGCGCGCCGAACCGGAGCGCCGATTCGACCGCCTTGCGCATCGCGCGGCGGAACGCCACGCGCTTCTCGAGCTGCATCGCCACCGACTCGGAGATGAGCTGGGCATCGAGCTCCGGCTTCTGGATCTCCTGGATGTTGATGAAGACCTCGCGCGAGGTGCGCTTCTGGATCTCCTGCTTCAGTTTGTCGACTTCCGTCCCCTTGCGGCCGATGATGATGCCGGGCCGCGAGGTGTAGATGTCGATCTTCAGCTTGTTGGCGGCGCGCTCGGTCTCGATCTTCGAGACGCCGGCGTGCGCGAAGCGCTTCTTCAGCGTCTGGCGCAGCCCGAGATCCTCGTGCAGCAGCTTCGCGTAGTCGCGGTCCGAGTACCACCGCGACCGCCACGTCTTGTTGAACCCGAGGCGGAATCCGAACGGGTGAACCTTCTGGCCCACGATTACTCCTTATCCTTCTTCGTCGTCCTGCGCGCGCGCCTGCCGGCGCCTGCCGCACCCACCGGCGCCACCTTCTCGGGGCGCTCGGCGACCTGCACCGTCAGGTGCGCGGTCCGCTTCAGCACGCGGAAGGCGCGGCCCATCGGGGCCGGGCGCACCCGCTTCTGCGACGGCCCCTGATCGGCGAAGCAGGCGGCCACGTAGAGGCGATCGACGTCGCCGCCGAAGCCGTCCTTCTGCTGCGCGTTGGCGATCGCCGACCGGAGCACCTTGGCCACGTCGGCCGCGATCTTCTTGCGCGTGAACTTCAGCGTCGCCAGGGCGCGGTTGACGTCCTTGCCTCGGATCAGATCGAGCACCAGCCCGGCCTTCTGAGCCGAGGTCCGGACGTAGCGCGCGGTTGCTTTCGCTTCGACCATGACTCGCTCCTTACTTCGCCGGCGCGGGCGATGCCGCCTTCTCCGACACCTTCGTCGTGTGCCCCTTGAAGGTACGCGTCGGGGCGAACTCGCCGAGCTTGTGGCCGACCATGTTCTCCGTGACGTACACCGGGATGAACTTCTTCCCGTTGTGCACCGCCAGCGTGTGGCCGACGAACTCGGGGATCACGGTGGAACGGCGCGACCAGGTCTTGATGACCTTCTTCTCGTTCCCCCGGTTCATCACCTCGATCTTCTCGAGCAGCGAGGTGTCGACGAAGGGACCTTTCTTGAGTGATCTGCTCATAACGCTTGTCCGGCTCTGGGCGCCCGGCTTCGGGCCGCATCACGGCTGAAGCCAGGAGCCAGAAGCCTGCTACTTCTGCCTTCTTTGGACGATGAACTTGTCCGTCGTCTTGCGATTGCGCGTCTTGTAGCCCTTGGTCGGCTGGCCCCACGGCGACACCGGGTGGCGGCCGCCCGAGGTCTTGCCTTCACCGCCGCCGAGCGGGTGGTCGACCGGGTTCATCGACACGCCGCGGTTGTGCGGACGCCGTCCGAGCCACCGGCTGCGGCCCGCCTTGCCGAGCGACACGTTCTCGTGATCGAGGTTGCCCACCTGGCCGATGGTCGCGAGGCACTCGATGTAGATCTTGCGGACTTCGCCCGACGGCATCTTCACCGACGCGTAGTCGCCTTCCTTGGCGACGAGCTGCACCGAGGAGCCGGCGCTGCGCGCGATCTGGCCGCCCTTGCCCGGCTTCAGCTCCACGTTGTGGATCTGCGTGCCGAGCGGGATGTTCCGCAGCGGGAGCGCATTGCCCGGCAGGATGTCGACCGACGGTCCCGAGACGATCGTGTCGCCCACCTTCAGCCCGATCGGGTGCAGGATGTAGCGCTTCTCGCCGTCCGCGTACGTCAGCAGCGCGATGCGCGCCGAGCGGTTCGGGTCGTACTCGATCGTGGTGACCCTGGCGGGGATGCCGTGCTTGTCCCGCTTGAAGTCGATGATCCGGTACATCCGCTTGTGACCGCCGCCGCGCCACCAGCTGGTGAGCTCGCCGCGGTTGTTGCGGCCGCCCGACCGGTGGAGCGGCTCGACCAGCGGCTTGTACGGCTCGGAGGTCGTGATCTCGTCGAAGGTCTGGACGGTCTGAAACCGCTGACCCGGAGACGTCGGATTGAACTTGCGAATAGGCATAAGCGCTTACGCGAACTTCGAACTTAGAACTTCGAACTCGAAACCGAAGACCCAGAACTCGAAACTCGCACACAACAGCAGTTTTGAGTTTCAAGTTTCACGTTTCAAGTTTGGTTCTACGTCCCAGTCCTACGCTCCCTCCAGGAATTCCGGCATCTTCTGGCCGTCGCGCAGCGTCACGTACGCCTTCTTCCAGTCGGGACGCTGCCCCGCGAAGCGGCCCTGCCGCTTGATCTTGCCGTGTGCGATGCTCGTGCGGATCGTGTCGACCTTGGCGCCGAGCAGCTTCTCGATCGCGTGCCGGATCTCCACCTTGTTGGCGTCGCGCGCGACCTCGAAGACGATCGTCTTGCCGTCCTCGCGCTGAATCGACGTCTTCTCGGTGATGAGCGGGCGTCGGATGATGTCAGTGAGCTTCATCGTGCTATCTCGCAGGCTCTCTGGCTCCGGGCTCCGGGCTCCGGCCGAAGCCGGACGCCCGACGCCTGAAGCCTCAGCCCAGCGCCTCCTGCAGCTTCTCGAGCGCGCTCCGCGTGGCGATGACGCGGCGCGCGTGCATCACGTCGCGCGCGGTCACGCGCGAGCTCGGCACGACGCGGACGCCTTCGATGTTGCGCACCGACTTCGCGAAGTTGTCGTCGAGCGCCACGTCGATGACCACCGCCTTGCCGGTCACGCCGAGCCGCTTCAGCGTGGCGGCGGCGGTCCGGGTCTTCACCTCGTCCTGCGCCAGCGCGTCGACCACGACGAGGCTGCCGTCCTGGACGCGCGCCGCCAGCGCCGCGCGCAGCGCGCCGCGCTCGACCTTCTTCGGCAGCGCGTAGTCGTAGCTGCGCGGCTGGGGGCCGAACACGGTGCCGCCCTTGCGCCACAGCGGATTGCGCGCCTCGCCGACCTGCGCGCGGCCGGTGCCCTTCTGGCGCCACGGCTTCTTGCCGGTGCCGCTCACCATGCCGCGGGTCTTGGTCTGGTGCGTGCCCCGGCGTTCAGAGGCGTTCTGCCGCACGACCGATTCCCAGATCAGCGCGCCGTTGACGCGGCCGCCGAACACCTCGTCGCGAAGCTCGACGCTCCCGACCTTCTCGTTGTTGCTGTTCACGATATCGAGCTGCATAACTCACCAATCGGTGACTACTTCTTGCCCTTCTTGGGCTTCTCGACCTGGGCGACCTTGATGCGCTTCGGCTTGATCGCCTTGCGCACGACGACGTAGCCGGTCGGCGCGCCAGGGATGCCCCCTTCGACAATCAGGAGGTGGTTCTCCGGGTCGACGCGCAGCACCTTCAGGTTGTGCACCGTCGTCCGCGCGCCGCCCATGCGGCCGCCCATGCGCATCCCCTTGACGACACGCGAGGGGTACGACGAGGCGCCGATCGAGCCGGGCGCGCGGTGGAACATCGACCCGTGCGTCCCCGCGCCGCCGCCGAAGTGGTGCCGCTTGACGACACCCTGGAAGCCCTTGCCGCGGCCGGTGCCGATCACGTCCACGCGTTCGCCGGTCGCGAAGATCGACGCCAGCACCTGGTCGCCCACCTTGGCCGCGTCGGCGCCGGACGCCTGCGTCACCTCGCGCCGCACCCGCGTCGGCGGCACGCCGGCCTTCTTGTAGTGCCCCTGCAGCGGCTTGCCGACCTTCGCCGGACGCTCCTCGACCAGACCGAGCTGCACCGCCTCGTATCCGTCGGTCTGCGCCGTCTTCGCCTGGACGACGACACACGGGCCCGCCTTGATCACGGTCGCCGGATGGACCGTGCCGTCCGCGTCGAAGACCTGCGTCATCCCGACTTTTCTGCCGATGATTCCGTTCACCATTTCAGATACCTGTCAGGCTCTGGGCTTTTGGCTCTCGGCTCCAGGCCGTGTCGGCTCCCGACTTGCCGCCCAACGGCTGAAGCCCGAAGCCTGAAGCCCGAAGCCTTACTTGTGTTCTTTTCCGAACGCCTTGATCTCGACGTCGACGCCTGCCGGCAGATCGAGCTTCATGAGCGCGTCGACGGTCTGCGGCGTCGGCTCGAAGATGTCGATCAGCCGCTTGTGCGTGCGGATCTCGAACTGCTCGCGCGACTTCTTGTCGACGTGCGGCGAGCGCAGCACGGTCCACTTGTTCTTCGCCGTCGGCAGCGGAATCGGCCCCGCCAGCCGCGCCCCGGTCCGCTTGGCCGTGTCGACGATCTCGGTCGTCGACTGGTCGAGCACCCGGTAGTCGTACGCCTTGAGGCGAATCCGAATCTTCTCGCTGAACGATGTGGTCATGTCTGGTTACTTTCCCTGCATCCTCGCGACGACCTCGTCGCTCACGTTCTGCGGCGCCGGCTCGTAGCGATCGAAGTGCATCGAGTAGCTCGCACGTCCCTGCGTGCGCGACCGGAGGTCCGTGGCGTAGCCGAACATCTCGGAGAGCGGCACGCGCGCCGACACGATCTGCGTGCCGCCGCGATCCTCCTGCGACTGAATCTGGCCGCGGCGGCTCGACAGGTTGCCCATCACGTCGCCGAGGTACTCCTTCGGCACCGTCACCTCGACGCGCATGATCGGCTCGAGCAGCACCGGCTTGGCCTTCTTCGCGGCATCCTGGAACGCCATCGAGCCGGCGATCTTGAACGCCATTTCCGACGAGTCGACGTCATGGTACGAGCCGTCGTACAGCTCCACCCTCACGTCGTCGATCGGGTAGCCGGCGAGGACGCCGCGCGTGAGCGCTTCCTTGATCCCCTCGTCGATCGGCTTGATGAACTCCTTCGGGATCGAGCCGCCGACGATCTGGTTCTCGAAGACGTAGCCGGTGCCCGGCTCGCCCGGATAAACGTGGATCTTCGCGTGGCCGTACTGGCCGCGGCCGCCCGTCTGCTTGGCGTACTTCATCTCGCCGTCGGCCGGGCGCGTCAGCGTCTCCTTGTAGGCGACCTGCGGCTTGCCGACGAGCGCCTCGACGCCGAACTCGCGCTTCAGGCGGTCGACGATGATCTCGAGGTGCAGCTCGCCCATCCCGCGGATGATCGTCTGGCCGGTCTGGACGTCGCTGTTGACGCGGAACGTCGGGTCCTCGGCCATCAGCTTCGCGAGCCCCTGGCCGAGCTTCTCCTGGTCGCTCTTGGTCTTGGGCTCGATCGCCAGCGAGATGACCGGCTCCGGGAAGTCCATCGACTCGAGCACGATCGTGTGCTTCTCGTCGCACAGCGTGTCGCCGGTGCCGACGCTCTTCAGGCCGACCGCCGCGGCGATGTCCCCGGCGTAGACCTCCTTGATCTCCTCACGCTTGTTGGCGTGCATCTTCAGGAGACGGCCGATGCGCTCGGAGCGCTGCTTGGTCGCGTTGTAGACGGTCGACCCCGAGTTCAGGACGCCCGAGTAGACGCGGAAGAACGTGAGCTGGCCGACGAACGGGTCGGTCATGATCTTGAACGCGAGCGCCGCGAACGGCTCGTCGTCGGCCGCCTTGCGCTCGATCGGCACGTCCTCGGGCCTGGCCGGGTCGAGCCCCTCGATGGCCGGGATGTCGAGCGGCGACGGCAGGTAGTCGACCACCGCGTCGAGCAGCGGCTGAACGCCCTTGTTCTTGAACGCCGATCCGCAGATGACCGGGACGAACGCGCCCTCCTGCGATCGGACCGAGCTGATGACGCGCTTGCGCAGCGCCGCCTTGATCTCGTCCTCGGTGATCGCCTCGCCGTTCAGGTACTTCTCGAGGAGCTTGTCGTCGGCCTCGCTGACCTTCTCGAGGAGCTGCTCGCGGTAGTACTGCACGTCGGCCATCATGTCGGCCGGGATCTCCGAGACGACGTAGTTGGCGCCCATCGTCTCGTCTTTGTAGGTGATCGCCCGCATCCCGACGAGGTCGACCACGCCGATGAACTTGTCCTCGGAGCCGATCGGCAGCTGGATCGCGACAGGATTGGCTCCGAGCTTCGAGATGATCTGATCGAAGGTGCGCTTGAAGTTCGCGCCGATGCGGTCCATCTTGTTGACGAAGCAGATCCGCGGCACGCGGTACTTGTCCGCCTGGCGCCACACCGTCTCGGACTGCGGCTCGACGCCCGCCACCGAGTCGAACACCGCCACCGCGCCGTCGAGGACCCGGAGCGACCGCTCGACCTCCGCCGTGAAGTCGACGTGACCCGGCGTGTCGATGATGTTGATGCGCTGGTCGCGCCAGAAACAGGTCGTCGCGGCCGACGTGATGGTGATGCCGCGCTCCTGCTCCTGCTCCATCCAGTCCATGACGGCAGTGCCCTCATGAACCTCGCCGATCTTGTACGTGATCCCGGTGTAGAACAGGATCCGTTCGGTCGTGGTGGTCTTGCCGGCATCGATGTGCGCCATGATGCCGATGTTGCGCGTCCGATTGAGCGGGGTCTGTCTTGGCACTTCAGTTAAAACCAGGCTCTGGGCTATAGGCTGTGGGCTCCAGGCCTGGCCGAGAGCCGGAAGCCCAAAGCCCGGAGCCGATCTCTGTTCCCTACCAGCGATAGTGCGCGAAGGCCTTGTTCGCTTCCGCCATGCGGTGCGTGTCCTCGCGCTTCTTGACCGCGCCGCCCCGGAGGTTGGCCGCGTCCATCAGCTCGTTGGCCAGCTTCTCCTGCATCGTCTTGCCGTCGCCACGCGAGCTGGCGTAGCCGACGATCCAGCGGAGGCTGAGCGACAGCCGCCGGTTCGGATTGACCTCGACCGGCACCTGGTAGTTGCTGCCGCCGACGCGGCGCGACTTCACCTCGAGGCTCGGCTTGACGTTGTCGATCGCCTTCTTGAAGACCTTGAGCGGATCGTCGCCGGTCTTCTCCTTGATGATCTCGAAGCTCTTATAGAGAATCCGCTCCGCCGTGCTCCGCTTGCCGTCGTTCATCACGCAGTTGATGAACTTGCTGACCAGCGCGCTGTCGTACAGCGGGTCGGGTGCGATATCGCGCTTCGGAATCTCTCTTCGTCGAGGCATTTCTGAAAGTCCTCAGGCCTTCTTCGGGCGCTTCGCGCCGTACTTGGAACGTCCCTGCATGCGGCCCTGCACGCCGACGGCGTCGAGCGTGCCGCGCACCACGTGGTAGCGCACCCCCGGCAGATCCTTCACGCGGCCGCCGCGGATGAGCACGAGCGAGTGCTCCTGCAGGTTGTGGCCGACGCCCGGGATGTAGGTCGTCACCTCGATGCCGTTGGTGAGGCGAACGCGCGCCACCTTGCGGAGCGCGGAGTTCGGCTTCTTCGGCGTCTGGGTGAAGACGCGGACGCAGACACCACGCTTCTGCGGGCTGTTCTGCAGCGCCGGGCTCTTGGTCTTGATGACGATCTTCTTGCGACCGGCGCGGACGAGCTGACTGATAGTCGGCATAACGCACTGGGCATCCAGAAACCAACACGACAACGACTGCCGCGGACGCCTCGGCGGCAGACGCATCAGCCGGGCAAGTCCCGGCGGCGTTCCAGGCCTAGAAGCCTTGCGGCTTGGCGCCTGAAACTGATTACCCTATGGCTCGAAAATGGTCGCGCGACGGAGTGCTTGGCCCATCATCGCCTGAACCGTGCGGAACGTTCCCGCCGGCCAGACCGGGCACCGGACTTCCTGTGAGCCGTTCTCTTACAGCGAGGACGACCCTGAACGCGTCGAAGGGTCGGAGCCAGATAGGGTGTCCTGGCTCCAACAAAACCTGACGAATATAGCACGGTCCTTTACGGACACGCAAGCAAGCATCCGCTCCCCCAGCCCACCGGCCCTACCCGCCCTACCTGCCTTATCTGCCTTACCTGCCCCACCTGCCCTGCCACGCCCTATCTCTTCCTTACGCCCCTCTTCGCTATAGTGTGGCGCTCGAGGTGGCCATGAACCGATTTGTGCACGCGTTCACAGCAGGAGCCTTCATCGTCGGGTTGGCGGGTGGCGTTGCCTCTGCCCAGCAGCCGGGAGCCGGCGGACAGGGTCGCGGGGGCCAGGCGCCGGCGCCGCCCCAGAACCTGCAGGTGCTGGCGAAGGACATCACCCGGCAGGATCTGCAGAACACCATGCGCGGCTTCACATCCGCCCTCGGCGTGATGTGCGACCACTGCCATGTCACCGAACCGGCGCGTGACTTCGCCTCCGACGCGAAGCAGACGAAGAAGACCGCGCGCGTGATGATGCAGATGACGGCCCACGTCAACGAGACGATCGGCGCCGGCGTCGGCAAGCCGGCGGCAGACGTAACCCGCGTCCAGTGCGCCACCTGTCATCGCGGTCACGCCATCCCGGAAGCGCCGGTCCCATCCCCGCCAACCGACCGCGCGCGCTGAACCGAGACAGAGCTCGTACACGAGGCAGAGCCCGTACGGAGGGCAGGGTCTTCAGACCCTGCCTGTCTGCCCGCGCCCGTCGTATCGCACGACCACGGCCGTGCAGTTGTCGCGGCTTCCGTGGTCGAGCGCCGCCTGCACCAGGCGGGCCGCCATCTGCGCCGGCCCGTCATCGAGGGCGCAGGCGCGCATGAGCGCCGATGCGCCGAGCACGCCGTGGACGCCGTCGGTCGTGAGGAGCAGCAGGTCGCCGGCGTCGAGCGTCTGCTCGGCCACGTGCACCTCCACGCTCGACCGCGACCCGACGACGCGCGTGAGCGCGTTCCGCATCGGGTGCATGCTGATGAGCGCCGGATCGAGCGACGGGTCGCGCGCCATCATCGCCGCGGCCCACGAGTGATCGTCGGTCACCTGATCGAGCCGGCCGCCGCGCAGCACGTACAGGCGGCTGTCGCCGACGTGCGCCACTGTCAGCATCTCCTCGTCGATCAGCGCGGCAACGATGGTGGTGCCCATGCCGGCGCAGGCGGGCGATGCCGCCGCGGCGTCGAACACGCGGCTGTTGGCGACCTGCACTGCCGTGCGGAGCAGGTTCGCGCGCGCCGACAGCGCCGCGTCGTAGCCGTGCGGCCAGGCCGTGCGCACCTGATGATCGGCGAGATAGTCGAGCACGGTCTCGACCGCAATCCGCGACGCGACCTCTCCCGCGGCGTGGCCGCCCATTCCGTCGGCGACGACGAATGATCGCCCATCGGCGTCGATGCCGAAGCAGTCCTCGTTCACCGGTCGCACACGACCGCGATCTGTCTTTCCGGCGGCTCGCACCATGTCGAGAGTCAGGCGCTCCATTTCTTTATCGGACCGGCGGCTCCAGGCCTGTCGCCCGTGCATAGAGGCTCTGAATCGTGGCAAACGTGTCCGCCTGCCCGGCGGTCTTGTCGATCCGATACCGCTTCACACGCGCAAAGCGCAGCGCCAGACGACCGGGATACTGCGGGCTCTCCTGGATGTCGTTGAACGCAATCTCCACCACCAGCTCGGGACGCACGAAGACGATGTGGCCGTCGCGCCCGATCTCGCGGGCGAGCAGTTCGGCCGTCTGCCAGGCGAGGATCGCGTCGGTGAGCCCCTTGAAGGTCTTGCCGAGCATCACGAACCCGCCGCGTTCGGTGTCGCGCGCGCCCAGGTGCAGGTTGCTGAGCGTGCCGGTCCTGCGGCCGCTGCCCCACTCCGCCGCGAGCACCACGAGGTCCAGCGTCACGGCGCGCTTCACCTTGATCCACGCGCTGCCCCTTCGTCCTGCCGCGTAGCCGGCGTCGAGCGACTTGACCATCACCCCTTCGTGACCGGAGGCCGCGGCCTGCGCGGCGAACGCCAGCGCCTCGTCGCGCGTGCCGTCGAGGAGCCGCGGCACGATCACCGCCGGCGGGGCGACGTCGTCGAGGAGGGCGACGCGGCGCGACAGCGGCTCGTCGAGGAGCGGCGCGCCGTCGACATGGAGGCAGTCGAAGAAGAACGATGACAGCGGCAGGCCGGCGCGGATCGCCTCGGCGTCCACCTTCCGCCCGAAGCGGCGCATCGTGATCTGGAACGGGTGCGGCGTGCCGTCGGCGCGCAGGGCGATCGCTTCGCCGTCGACGATCAGCTCGCGCGCCCGCAGGCTGCGCGCGGCGGCGACGACATCGGGGACGGCCGCGGTGACGTCGCGCAGACTTCGGGAATAGACGCGCACCTCGTCGCCGGCCTTGTGGACCTGGATGCGCGCGCCGTCCATCTTGTACTCGAGGCTCGCGGGACCGGCCTCTTCGAGCGCCTCCTCCACGTCGCCGGCGGAAGCGGCGAGCATCGGCTGGACCGGCGCGAACAGCCTGATCTCCATCGAGCGAAGAGCGTCCTCGCCGGAGGCGAGCGCCGCCGCGGCGACCTCCGCGAGAGACCCGCGGACCATCGCGGCGCGCCGGATTCGGTCGGCCGGAATCGCGCTGGCGCGCGCGACCGCGTCGGCCAGGACCCCCTCGAGCGCGCCCTGCCGCAGCTCGCCGTACAGCAGTCGAACGAGGAACGCCTGTTCGACGTCGGTCGCCCGCGACAGGAGCGCGCGAAGCAGCCTCACGCGCTCGCCGGTCGATCCGGATCCGCGCGCCTGGGCGACGCGCGCGAACGCCGCGTCGATCTCCGTCAGCGTCAGCGACGGCTCGGGGGCCGCCGGCACGTCGGCCGCGCCGCGGATCGCGCTGCCGCCGAGGCCGATCCGGTTCTGGCGCAGGCTGCCGGTCAGGTACGCGACCGCGATCGGCACGTCTCCGGGCTCGAGGCGGCGCAGAAGCTCCGCGAGGTGGGCGATCTTCTCGAGACGCGAGGAGGTTCCGGCGACCGCGGACGATGTGGCGACGAGCGCCGACAGCTGCACGCCTCGATCGTAGCAGCGAGCGCTGCATCCGTACGTGGCGTCCGGCTCCGCCTTCGCGCGGAGCGCTCCGGCGGACCGCCGTAGCCTTGGCGAAGGTGGTTCAGCCGGACGTGCAGTCCGCTACGCGCGGCCGAAGGCGCGCCGCACGCGCGCGAGCATCATCGAGAGCGGCGATGGCTGCGGAGCGGGACGTTGCCGCGGCGAGACGTCCGCGGCGGCGCCGCGACGGTCGACGCCGTGCAGCTGTTCGGGCAGATCGTCGGTCCACGTCGTCTCGTGGCCGATGATGGCCGCCTGTTCGAGGATCCGGGGACGCGCGCGCCGATCGCCCTGCGCAAAATGGCGGCAGAACTCGTCGACCGTCTCCTCCGCATCGAGACCGACGATGCGCGCGTACTGGCGGACGTAGGCACGCGCGTAGATACCGGACGGCCAGGCGGAGAAGTCGTTCACTTCGAGCGCCGCCAGCAGGGCGACGTCGACGTGCATCTCGCACGCGATCTGCTCGAGCGCGATCCCCTGCCGCAGCCGCTGCCGACGCAGCGTCGGCCCGAAAGCGTCGCGGGACATGCCCTCGGCTTCCGCAAGATCGTCACCGTCCGGTTTCCGCCGGATTTCCGGGAGACCGGCGACGGACCGCTTACACGCTCGTCACCGGCATTACACTTCCGTCACCGCTCAAAATCCCCAAATCCCAAATCCCCAAATCGTCAAATCGTCAAATCGTCAAAGCACCCGTATCACGTCCGAGCGCGTGATGATGAACGTCTTCTCGGTCTTGAAATCGCGCACGAGCACCGCCGGGTTCTGCTGCGTGATCATCGTGGACAGCAGCTCCACCGGCGTCGACGCGTCGACGAAGGGGAACGCCGAGAGCATGATCGAGGACACCGGCTCGCGCTTGACTCCGGGGTTGGCGACCAGCTGCGCGTAGAGGTGCGCCTCGTTGAGCGATCCGACCAGGCGCCGATCGCGCGTGATCGAGATCTGCGAGAAGTCGTGCTGGCTCATGAGCCGGACGGCGTGCTCGACCGGCTCGTTCCCCTCGATCGAGCAGAGCTCGCCCGAGAAGCCGAGCGCGACGAGGTCGCGCGCCGTCATGCCGCTCGCCTCGAGGAACCCTTTCGCGCGCATCCAGTCGTCGTTGAACATCTTGCCCAGATAGCGCGACCCGTGGTCGTGGAAGATCACGACCACCACGTCGTCGGGGCTGAACTGATGCCGCAGCTGCAGCAGACCGGCCATGGCGGAACCGGCGGAGTTGCCGGCGAAGATCCCTTCCTCGCGCGCAATCCGCCGCGTCATGATCGCGGCGTCCTTGTCGGTGACCTTCTCGAAGTGATCGATGACCGAGAAGTCGACGTTCTTCGGCAGGAAGTCCTCGCCGATGCCTTCGGTGATGTACGGGTAGATCTCGTTCTTGTCGAAGATGCCGGTCTCCTTGTACTTCTTGAAGACCGACCCGTAGGTGTCGATGCCCCACACCTTGACGCGCGGGTTCTGCTCCTTGAGGTACCGGCCGACGCCCGAAATGGTGCCGCCGGTGCCGACGCCGACGACCAGGTGCGTGACGCGCCCGTCGGTCTGCTGCCAGATCTCCGGCCCCGTCTGCTCGTAGTGGGCGGCGGAGTTCGACAGGTTGTCGTACTGGTTCGCCTTCCAGGCGTTCGGAATCTCGCGCTCGAGGCGCGAGGAGACCGAGTAGTACGACCGCGGATCCTCGGGGTCGACGTTCGTCGGGCAGACGATCACCTCGGCGCCGAACGCCCGCAGCGCGTCGATCTTCTCCTTCGACTGCTTGTCGGTCGTCGTGAAGATGCACCTGTAGCCCTTGATCACCGCCGCGATCGCGAGCCCCATGCCGGTGTTGCCGGAGGTGCCTTCGACGATCGTGCCGCCGGGCACGAGCAGGCCGTCGCGCTCGGCGTCCTCGATCATGCGCAGCGCCATGCGGTCCTTGATCGAGTTGCCCGGATTGAAGGTCTCGACCTTGGCGAGCACCGTCGCGCTCACCAGCCCGCGGGTGATCGAGTTGATGCGGACGAGCGGCGTGTCGCCGATCGCGTCGAGGATCGTGTCGCAGATCTTCTTCTTCACCGGGCTAGTGTAATCTGGCGCTCGATGCCCAGATTCATCCAGCAGTCCACCATCGTCAAGGCGGCCGGCAACAGGCCGAAGCGGATTGAAGAGCTCGTCGGACGCGTCAATTCAGGCGACGCCGAGATCAGCGTCGCGCGGATGACGTCGCCGGAAGGATGGGCCGAGCCGGGGCAACGCCCGGAGTTCCGGGAAATGACGCTCGTGCTGCGCGGCATGCTCCGGGTCGAGCACGACGGTGGCATCACCGACGTCCGCGAAGGACAGGCGATCGTCACCGCGCCAGGCGAGTGGGTGCGCTACAGCACGCCCGAAGAGGGCGGCGCTGAATACGTCGCCGTCTGCACGCCGGCGTTCTCGCCCGACACGGTGCACCGCGACCCGGAATAGCAGTACCTATCGTCCCGGCGCCGCCGACGCTCGAGTCGCACGCAGGATGATGCGGGCCCAGACAGCCGTGACCCAGGCGGCAACAGCCATCGACGCCAGCACGTCGCCGATGTAGTGATCGTTGACCGCGACGCGGGCCGCCGACACGATGATCGGCAGCACGGCAAGCGGGACAGCCTGTCGTGGGTACAGCACGATCAGTGGAAGGGACAGGCCCCAGAAGTGCGCAGCGTGGCCCGAAGGAAACGAGTTGCCGACGGCGGCGCCCCAGATGTCGTGCCAGCTCCCACCCGCGAGCGCTTCGTACGGACGCAGGCGGGAGAACGGCGGCTTCAGAATATCGACCAGAAAACGGGACGTGAGGTGACTCAGCCCGACGAAGAGCAGCACGCGGCCAACCACCCGACGCTGCGGCCAGGGCAGCAGCGCGAGCCCGCCGAGGCTCAGAAGCACGCCGTACAGATACGGCGTGACGTCGAATGCAAACACGATTTCGCAGGCACGGACGATGCTCCGAAACGCGCCTTCATACGGCGGCGACAGCCCGGACAGCGCACGCGCCGCGGGACCATCGAGCAGGAACACAGCGAGCGCGCTCGCTGTCGCGGCGGCCAGCCCGCCGAGCCAGAGTGCTCGCTCGCGACGTCTTGGTAAGGCGAGATGTGCTATGTCGACATGTGACGTAAACTGCTGACGTCCGGTTCCTCGCCACGGACTTCGCTACCTGCGGCTGCGAAACGGCCCAACATGCCCAAGGGGGCTGACGAGCCACAACAGGATCGCCCAACGCCAAGGATCGACGCAACCAGGGCAGACGAGATACGTGCCGGCAGCGCCGGTCGCCATCAATGCGACCATCGAGAGCCACGACGAGAGCGCGCGTTTCATGTGGCGTCGCCCCGGAGACGAGCCCGCGCCTGAGACATCCGTCTCATCGCTGTGTTCTCGAGATACACAACCCCGGTGGCGTCCGTGCCGCTCCGGAACTCCGCGACGAAAGCGCGCCCGATTTCGTTCTGCTCGATCGTCCCGAACCGGCCCGGAATCAGACGCCCCAGCCAGGCGGCATAACCCGGCGTGTGGACGTTGCCGCCGATGATGCCCGGCCGGAAGATCGCCAGACGTGTGAAACCGATCCCGCGAACCGTCTCTTCTTTCAAGCCCATGATCCGCGCATAGCGAATCCGGCTCCTGACGTTGCTTCCGGCCGCGGAGAGGAGCGCAAACCGCGTGATTCCTCCGGCATGACAGCCCCGGGCAAAACCGCCGACCACCCCGATTTCGAGCGCCTTCAGTTCCTTCTCGCTCCACTGCAGACTGCCCGTGCCGACGCCCACACAGGAGGCGCCCCACACCGGCTCGCCCTGGGCGACCAGGCCCTCCGCAAACATCGTTACGTCCGCCGGAAACCGAGCGGCGGCTGTATCCAGCACCACCTGCCGCACGCGAGCATCTGCGGTTGGAGAGGCCGTTCGGCGGTTGACCATCACGACTTCGCGGCAGGACGGCTCCGCAATCAGCGCGCGCACCACCGCGGTTCCGACCTGCCCGGTGCCGCCGATGATCAAGACGCGAAATGCCATGTGGGTCACGCTTTCCTGAATCGGTTCAGCGTATGGACCAGTCAGTTGCCACGCGGTCGATCGATCGCGTCAGGAGATATCTTGACGACCTCGTCGAGGTAGCCGACACCCTCCCGCACGAACGACGCTCGCAGGTGCGCTGCATCCTTGTAGAGCGGCACGCCGTCCTCGCTTCGTGCCGGGCAGACGTCGCGCTCCTGATCGCAGAGGAATCGCATCGGATCGATGACGACGGCGCCGGCTGCCTGCGCGGCGGCCGAGAGCCGTCTCGTCGTCTCGTCATGGCGGCGTCGAAGCACCGACAATGACTCTCCCCCCACGCCGGGATCGATCGACATGGTGATCCGGTCGATCGGCTGCTTCGGATCGAACGCCAGGCCGACCGGCACGTTGAGCACGAGCGATACGGGGTGTCCCGATCGCACGAGGCGCGTCATCATTTGCTGAAGCGAATCGAAAGCGGCCTGCTTCACGTCAGGATCCCGCAAGGAGCGTCCGTTCACGAAGAACGTCTGATCGGGCGCTTCGTCGAAGTAGGCCCACCACTGCGCGGCGAGCACGACCGACCCGATCCGTTCTCTCTCGATGACCTCCATGGCGGTGTCGATCATCCCCTGACAGTACGGGTTCGCCCGGTTCTCGATGGCCGGAACGGGGGCGCAACTGCCGCCGGTAACGAAGTAGACCGACCGGCTGCGATCCGGCGCCGCGTCGAGCAGCCGCTTGATGCGCGGCCAATACTGCTCGACGTTGCTGTCGCCCAGGAAGAGCACCGACTCGTCGCCGACGCGTCTCGTCCCGATCCGCTTGCCGTTGACGAGCGCCTCCTTCAGGTCCGGTGTCGGGTAGGCCCAATCGGCGGCGGCGTCGACGATCATCGCGTGCAACCCGGCCGAGCGAGGCACCCATCGCGCGGAGGCCGCCGCCCATCCGACGCCGCCCACCGCCAGGCAGACGACCGCGAGCAGCGCTGCGAGCCGTGCCGAGCGCCGGGATGTCTCGACCAGCGTATAGGCCGGAAATCCGTGGAAAGCGACGACCGCGAGAATGGCGAGCGCGCGCAGGCCGTCGATATCCGGTCGATAGGAAGGCCTGCGCCGCACGCCGGTGCCGTCAGGCTGCGGGATCGGCACGGCCCGCCCGGATGATGTCTGGTCGTCGACGACCTGCATCGTGTACGTGGATCCGTCGTTTCGATTGATCGTCGTGCATCGACGCCCGACGAACCGTCAAATGGCGTTCGCATGGTACGCAGGGAGGTTCGGCGCCGTCAACGCGGCACGTGCGTGCGATTAACGGCTGGCGGCCAGCGTGGGGATCCTTGACTCGAACATCGCCGCGATGCGCGACTCCGCCTCCGCGCGCGACATCGGCGCGGCCGCGCCGGCGAGGTCCGCCGCCCGCATCGCCTGTCCGATGATCTCGTCGACAGAAGCGCCGCCCGCGCGCAGGTCGCGGATGCTGGTGTCGCGATCGGCCTTGCTCAGCTTCTGCGCCGCCGACTTCATGATCAGCCCGTGATGCAGGAACCGCGGCAGATCGTGGCGGCCGAGCAGCCGCGCGAGCTGAATCTGGCGGCCGGTCGACGAGAGCAGGTCGTCGCCGCGGATGACCAGCGTCACCCCCTGATCGAGATCGTCGGCCGCCGCGGCGAACTGGTAGGTCCAGTTCCCTTCGCGATCCCTGAGCAGCAGATCGCCGCACTGCTCCGACGGCCGCTGTTCCTGCGTGCCGTGCCGGAGATCGTCGAAGCGCTCGAGCGATGGATCGAGGCGAAGGCGGATGCCAACGCCGTCGCGCATCGGGAGATGGCGATCGCGGCACCGGCCGGTGTATCGAAGCTCGATATCGAGCCGGACGCCGCGCGTGCCGTCGCGCAGATCGCGACGCGTGCAGTCGCACGCGTAGACGAGCCCCAGCTCGCGCAGGCGATCGAGCGCACGCGCGTAGACGTCACCCCGATCGCTCTGACGGCCTCGACATCGTCCAGCTCGAAACGCGTCGGTCGACGGCTCGTCGGGGACGAACCCGAGCCAGTCGAGATCGTCGAGAATCGCGCGCTCGTACTCACGACGGCTTCGCTGCCGGTCGTGATCCTCGATGCGCAGCAGCACACGCCCGCCGGCCGCGCGCGTGACGCCCCACACGTGCAGCGCGTTGACGACGTGACCGAGGTGAAGGAAGCCGGTGGGCGCCGGCGCGAACCGGCTGACGATCATCGTGCGGGTCGTCGACGCGGGAGGCGCGCCCTTCCGCGGCAGGCCGACGCCTCACCGGGCACGGCCGTCGACGTGCGGACCGCGCCGGCCATCCTCAGTCCTCGCCGCCGACGACGACGTGCCAGGGCTGCACGCGCCAGCTCAGGATCAGCCCGTTCGTCACGTAGGGATCGCTCTTGGCGAACGTCTCCACCGTCTCCGGCGACTCCGCCCTGAAGACGATGATCGCCCCCTCGGGTGTCTCGCCGACGGCGCCGGCCATGACGACCTCGCCGCGTGCGTGCGCGTCGCGCAGCAGTTGCAGATGGGCAGGGCGGAACGGCGCCCGCCGGTTCACGTAGTCGTCACAGACGACGTCGTAGCGAAGGATGAAGTAGCGCACGCGATTACTCTACCGCCGACGGGAGGTTCGACGCCGCGCCGCCGCGCAGATCGTCGTGCGCCCGCCGGTTCATCACCGCCGCTTCGTCCGTTCCGGCGCTGCGCGCCACCAGCCACGCGGCGACCAGGAGTCCGGCGGCGATGAGAAAGGGAATGCCCGGCACGTTCCACTCCCGGAACGGGCCGACCGCCGCGGCGAACGCCTGCGTGAACAGCAGCGGCGCCGTCATGCTCGCGATGCCCATCAGGCTGCCGTTGGCCCCCTGGAGCCGCCCCTGCTCCTGCGGCGCGACGCGGCGCGTCATCATGCTCTGGAGCGCGGGGCTGGCGACGCCGTACAGGGCCGTCAGCGCGATCCCCGCAACGAAGACGCCGCCCGTCGGCGCGAGCCCGAAGACGGCGTTGCCGGCCGCACCCATGAGATAGCCGAACGCCAGGGCGCGCCGTTCGCCGAGCGCCGACACGATCCGTCCCACGAGCCCGCCCTGCACGATCATCGACGCGACGCCGACGAGCGCGAGCACGAGACCGACCGTCCGTTCGGTCCATCCATAGCGCCACATCGTGTACAGCACGAAAGTGCTCGGCGCGGCGTCGTGCGCGAGCATCGACAGCAGGCCGGCGCACGCCAGCGTGAACAGCTGCGGGTGCGCGCGCAGGAACGCGATCGAGCCCACGGGGTTGGCGGTGGCCCAGTGAAACGGGGATCGCCGGTCGGACGGCAGCGACTCGGGCAGGATGAAGAACCCGTACGCGGCGTTCGCGAGGCTGAGCACGGCGGCACACCAGAACGGCGCGCGCAGCCCGTACTCGGCGAGCAGACCGCCGACGCTCGGGCCGATGATGAAGCCGATGCCGAACGCGACGCCGAGCATGCCGAACCTCCCCGCCCGCTCCGCCGGAGGGGTGACGTCGGCGATGTACGCGCTGGCCGTGCCGAACGTCGACGAGGTGATGCCGGAGATCACGCGGCCGACGAACAGCCACCAGAGCGACGGCGCCGCCGCCATCAGGATGTAGTCGAGCCCGAGGCCGGTGCAGGAGAGGAGGATCACGCGGCGCCGCCCGAAGCGGTCGGACAGCGATCCGAGCACCGGCGAGAAGAGGAACTGCATCAGCGCGAACACGCTGCCGAACACGCCGAGCATCGCCGCGCCGGCCGCCGTATCGCCGCCGCGGAAGTCGACGAGCAGGTGCGGCAGGACCGGCACGATGATGCCGAGCGCCAGCATGTCGAGCACCACGGTCACGAAGATGAACGCGAACGCCGCGCGTCCGCCGCCCGGATGCCGGGAGCCGGCCATGTTCATCTCGCGACGGGCGCGGCCGTGTCGAGGGCGGAGATGGCATCGCGATACGCCGCGTCGATGCCGCCGGCATCGCGCGCCGACACGCCGAGGTCGCGCAGCCGTCCGTCATGGAGCCCGTAGATCCATCCGTGCACCGCCAGCGTCTGTCCGCGCGTCCAGGCGTCCTGCACGATCGTCGTCTGACAGACGTGCCGTGCCTGCTCGATGACGTTGAGCTCGCACAGCCGGTTGATGCGTCCCGGCATGTCCCCGATCGCGCCGAGCGGTTCCCGGTGATGCTCCGCCACGTCCTGCACGTGCCGCAGCCAGTTGTCGATCAGCCCGAGACGGTCTCGGCCAAGCGCCGCGCGGACGCCGCCGCACCCGTAATGGCCGCACACGATCACGTGCTTCACCTTCAGCACGTCGACGGCGAACTGCAGGACCGACAGGCAATTCAGATCGGTATGGACGACGAGGTTCGCGACGTTGCGGTGGACGAACAGCTCGCCCGGCAGCAGACCGACGATCTCGTTCGCCGGCACGCGGCTGTCCGAACATCCGATCCACAGGAACTCGGGCGACTGCTGCGCGCTGAGACGTTGAAAGAACCCGGGCGACTCCTCGACGAGACGCGCCGCCCAGGTGCGGTTGTTCTCGAACAGCTGTTTGATGGGCACACAGAGAATCTACACAATCGCGAACCGACAATCGAGCAGCGCACGGCTCGCAGCACCCGGCTCGTCCGGCTGAACCGTCTTTTTCACGCCGCGCTCATCAGCGGCCCTGCGCCGCCTGCATCCGCTGCATCAGCGACTGCAGCACGCTGTCCGATCCGGTGAAGACCCCCTGCGGGTCGCGCGCGTAGGGCAGCATCTCGGCGAAGATGTCGCCCGCCCGATACAGGTTGAGGCCGCGGCCGGCCAGGTACTGCAGCCGCAGGTTGCGGTCGCGGTTGATCTGCGCGTCCTTCAGCCAGGGCTGCAGATCGCTCGCCGAGCCGGCATACGTCGCGAACAGATCGACCGCCGAGTACATGCCGATCTCCCCCAGCGAGCGCCGCACCGGCTCGTACTCGGGCCGCTGCAGCCGCGCCTCGATCTCGTCGACGTCGATCGTCGTCCCCTCGACCTGCCCGAGCAGGACCAGGTCGTATCCCGCGCCGTTGTAGGTGTTGGCGAAGATCATCCCCTTCGGAAACGCCTCGAAGAAGGTCGCGATCTCGCTCTTCACCGCTTCCGTGTTGCTCTCGTAGAGCTGCACGAACAGGGTGACGATGCCGCCCGGGTTCAGCCGGCTCTTCGCCAGCTCGAAGAACTCGCGCGTGTAGAGCATCGCCGCTCCCTTGACCCACGGGTCCAGGGGATCGGAGGTGATCGCGTCGAACTTCTGCCTCGTGGTGAAGAGGAAGTGGCGCGCATCGTCGATGTGCACCTGCACCTTCGGATTGCGGACGACGTCGAAGTTGTGCTCGGCGAAGTAGGTGGAGACGACGCGCGGGACGAGCGGCTCGATCTCCGCGATCGTCTCCTGCTGGACGACCGGATCGATCGACACGGCGCCGGCCGTCACCCCGGCGCCGCAGCCGATGACCACCACCGTCTTCGCCGACTTCGGCACCAGCGTCGTCAGGTGGCCGAGCATCCGCTGCAGCCGCATGTCCTGCGGCTCGCTCGACGCCTGCACCTTGCCGGCGTTGTGATAGTTGCGGACGCCGTTCGACCGTTCCGACACCGCCACCGAGGCATTCCACCCTTCGCCGCTGTAGATGATGTCCGACTGCCCGAGCTGCGTGGCGGTGTAACGGCCGTAGGCGATGAACACGCCCGGGACCGGGGGCACGCCGAGAACGAGGACGCCGGCGGCGGCTCCCGCGGCGGCGAGCGCGATGCTGGAGACGCGGCTCTCCGCGAGGAGCAGCAACCCCGAGAGCGCGGCGACGACGATCAGCACCTGCTGCGCATGCTGCGTGCCGATCCAGACCACGAGCAGCAGGCTCGCGGCCAGCGAGCCGACGATCGCCCCGAGCGTGTTCGCCGCGTAGACGCGACCGACGAGCCGCGCCGGATCGAGCCGTGCGGATCGCACGGACGCGAGCGCGAGCGGAAAGCTCGCGCCCCACAGGATCGCGCCGGGGAGAACCGCATAGACGGCGCGCACGAGATCCAGCTGGAACTGGTACCAGGCGTTCGGCGCAATCGACGGGTTGATCGGCCAGTACGGAAGCGAATCGGTCAGGATCCACGCCGTCCAGGCCATCGCCGCGCAAATCGCGAGCTGACACCAGCCGAGCGCGACGCGCGGACGCGCCAGCGTGCGCGCCAGGGCCGCTCCGGCGCTGCTCCCGAGACCGATGCCCGCCAGGAACACCGCGAGAATCAGCGAGAACGTATACGTCGTGCCACCGAAGAGCAGGGAGAGCAGGCGCGTCCACAGGACTTCGCAGGCCAGCGCCGTGAGGCCCGACAGCGCGATCGCCACGAACACCACCCGGTTGTCCGAGGGCGCGTCGAGGGTTGCTTCGCTCGCCGCCGCGGCAGCCGACCCGCCAAACGGCGCGATGCGGGCCAGCAGCAGCGCGAGCAGGGCGACGGTCACGTTCAGCGCCACCGCGACGTAGGTCGTGATCGAGATGTCGTAGATCGACATCAGGTAGAACCCGGCGAGCAGGCTGCCGAGCACCGCGCCCGCCGTGTTGCCGCCGTAGAAGAAGCCGAGCCACGCGACGCCGTCGCGCGAGGTCTCGACCCACCGCGCGATGGCCGGCAGCGTCGCCCCCATCATCAGCGTCGGCGGCAGCAGGCAGATCGCGGCGGCGAGCCCGCGGAAGAAGATGCCGACGAGGCCCGACCCCGCCCACGCGGTGTACACGCCGCCGACGAGCGGCATGCCGGCCAGGAGGATCAGCCCCATCGCCGCGATGCCCAGCTCGAGCCACGCGTACATGCGCAGCGGGTGGACGTCGGGGCGCATGTATCGCGGCAGCAGGAGGCTGCCGAGGCACATCCCGCCCATGAACGTGCCGAGCAGCACGCCCATCGACACGGCCGACGAGCCGATCACGAGTTCGAGCAGGTGGAACCAGACGACTTCGTAGATGAGTGCGGCGCAGCCGCTGCCGATGAACAGCAGCAGGAGCGCGGGAAGCAGACGCCGCGATGTCATGACTCTCCTCTGGGTCTCAGATCTGCGTCCGTCGGCGTGCGTCGATCGAAACGGGTCAGCTCGCAAAAGAAAAGGCGACGGCCCGTGGACCGTCGCCCCTGTGGAGAACCTGTCGCCTGGAAGCGCCTACTTGAGATGCTTGTTGACCAACTTCGTCATCGAGAACATGTCCACCGATGACTTGCCGCCGAAGATCGGCTTCAGGGTGGCGTCGGCGTTGATCTGCCGCCGGTTCGTCTTGTCCTGCAGCCCGTTCTTCTTGATGTAGGCCCAGAGCTTCTTGGTGATCTCGGTGCGCGGAACCGGCTTGGACCCGACGACCGGGGCAAGGGCCTCGCTGGGCGTCACCGGGCGCATGAAGGCGGCGTTCGGCTTGCGGGCGCTCTTCTTCTTCGCGGCGGCAGCCTTCTTTGCGGGCCTCTTCGCTGCGGCCTTTCGCGGCGCAGCCTTCTTCTTGGCGGTCTTTGCCATGCGGTCTCCTCTAAAGACGCAGAACGCGTCGAGGGAGAGTACCACGAAACACACTCTGGTACGAGAGGCAATCGGCGGAATCACGAGGCCGGCACGCGACGACGATGCCGGTCCGCCAGCCATGCCCACGGCAGGAACAGCGCCGAACCGGCGAGCGCCACGACACAGATCGCGGTGACCGACGGTGGCACCGATCCGCTCAGCGCGTCGGCCCCGTAGATCCCGATCAGCACCGCGACGAAGCCGACGAGCCCCCATCGCCCGATGTTGTCGGTCGCCTCCGTCGTGCGCGTGTAGAGCAGCACGCCCGCGGCGAACAGCAGCACTTCGAGCGTCATCGTGCCCGCCACCGAGTTCCACAGCGACAAGCCGTACGTGGCGCTTCCGGGATACAGCGGCATGTCCGGCGCGTGCGTGATCCAGTCGAGCACCCAGTGGCTCACCACCAGCGCCGCCAGGACGACGAACGACCGCCGTCCGCCGAAGATGCCGCGATAGGCGCCGCCGACGATCGCGGCCCAGATGACGAGGAGGAGCAGCGAGTGGGACCACGGATAGCTGACGAACTCGAGCGGCGTGAATCGGGTCGCGCCGGGAACGATGTCGACCGTTTCGAGACCGGCCAGCACGAACACCGGCCACACGATGTCGGCGAAGAGCGCCGCGAACAGCAGGGCCGCGAGCGACACCCGCGGGACGGCGCGCTTGGCGGCAAACGCGACGGCGAAATGACCGATGAACATCGGGGCCCGATCTTACAACCGCCGGCCGCTCAGCCCGCGATCAGGACGACCGCCGCGAGGCACACCGCGGCGCCGATCCACTGCGTGCGCGTGACCGGTTCCCCGCCGACGAGGCGCGACAGCGCCACCGTCGCCGCCGGGTACAGCGAGGACAGCACGGCGGCCACGTCGAGCCGCACGCGATGCTGTGCCAGCAGGTAGAGGATGTTCCCTCCCGCGTCGAGCACGCCGGCCAGGAGCGCGACGGGGCTCGCACCGAGAACCGGAATCGGGATGCGACGGACCGACAGCGTCCCGACGGCCGCGGCCAGCATCACGACACGCGCGACCGCCAGCGGCACGTAGACCGTCGCCGGCGCCACCTGCGCGATGAGGATCAGGAACGCGCCGAAGCCGATGCCCGCGAGGACCCCGAGGCGGGCGCCGGTGCGGGATGCCTGATGATCGGCGGCCGCGCGGGTCACGAGCCAGATCCCCGCGAGGGCGAGCAGGAATCCGGCGAGCTGCGCGGGACGCGGCGGGCCCTCGACCGCGAACGCGAACAGGACCGGCAGCGTCGCCGCCGTCACCGCCGCGAGCGGCGCCACCGTCGCCGCGCTGGCAACCGCCAGGCCGCGATACAGGGCGACGATCCCGCAGGCGCCGGCGGCCCCGGCCACCGCCGCCCAGGCGAGATCGCCGCGCGACGGCAGCGATTCGCCGACGACCGCCGCCGCCACCGCGAGCAGCGCGATGCCGGACGTCGCCGCGAGCGCCAGCACCTGAAACGGATCGTGCCGGCGTGCGGCGCGTCCGCCGCAGTAGTCGCCGCTCCCCCACACGAGCGCCGAACCGATCGCGAGCAGGACGCCGAGGGTCATCGGATCACACCGTCATCCGTGCTCCGCGAGGCCGGCCAGGATGTCGGCCGCTCGCGAGCACTGCTCGGCCGTGACGTCGTAGTGCGTGACGACGCGGAGGGTGCGGGGGCCGAACGCGAACAGGAGCACCCCCTGCTCTCGCGCGGCCGTCACGACGGTGTCGGCGTCGGGCGCCTCCTCCGCGAGGTGGAACACGACGATGTTGGTCTGGACCGTGTCGAGATCGATCCGGATCCGCCGGCTCTGCGCGAGACGCGTGGCGATCTGCCGGGCGCGCGCGTGATCCTCGGCCAGACGCATCAGGTGATGGTCGAGCGCGTAGAGGCCGGCGGCGGCGAAGATGCCGATCTGCCGCATGGCACCGCCGAGCATCCGCCGCGCCCGCACCGCCTTCGCCATCGTCGTCGACGCTCCGGCGAGCAGCGATCCGCCAGGCGCGCCGAGCCCTTTGGACAGCGACACGGCGACGAGATCGAACGGCGCGGCAAGCGTCGCCGGCGCAACGCCGGACGCGACGGCGGCGTTCCAGAGCCGCGCGCCGTCGAGAAACGTCGCGATCTCGAGCTCGCGCGCGGCGTCGCAGATGCGCTCGGCTTCCTGCTGGTTGAAGACGACGCCGCCGCCCCGGTTGTGCGTGTTCTCGACCTCCACGAGCGTCGTCGGCGGCGCGATCGGGTGCCCGCGCGGTTTGCGAGCGGCCAGGAATTCCTCGGCCGTAAAGGTACCGCCAACTCCAACCTCGGTGAACTGCACGCCCGAATTGGCGGCCGCCGCGCCCGATTCCGAGCAGGCCGCATGCGCCTCGCGCGCAACGATCACGTCGTCGCCGGGTCTGGTGAGGATCCGGAGCGCCACCTGATTGGCCATCGTGCCGCTCGGCAGCCACAGCGCCGCTTCCTTCCCGAGAAGATGGGCGACCCTTTCCTGCAGCAGGTTGGCCGTCGGATCTTCGCCGAACTGGTCGTCGCCGACGACGGCTGACGCCATGGCGGCGCGCATCTCCGGAGTCGGACGCGTGACGGTATCGGAGCGCAGGTCGATGGACACGGGGAAAATTGTAGCGGGTCGACGCCGATGCAGTGTCCGGCTTCGTCGTGGCGTCCGGCTCGTCGTGGCGTCCGGCTTTAGCCGGACGTCCCGCGATCATGAAGGCGGGCCGTCAGTCGCGAACCGCCGGCTGGATGATCGTCTTGAAGCGGCGACGCAGGTTGTCCGGATCGGGCGGCGAGCTCTGCGTGAACAGCAGGATCGGATTCATTTCAGCAATCGGATGCGATGCGCTTCGCTGTCGGTCACGTACAAACCGCCCGACGGATCCGCGAGCAGGCCGTGCGGTCTGGACATCCGGCACTCGAGCGGAGAGATCTCCGGGCCATCTCCGCGCACGCCGGTCCCGAGCACCGTCGTGATGATGCCGGTGGTCAGATCGACGCGCCGAACCGCGTGGTTCTCCGTGTCGGCGACGAGCAGCTCCCCGGGCGCCCATGCGAGCCCCTTGGGTCCGCCAAGGCGAGCCGACAGCGCGGGACCACCGTCGCCGGAGTAGCCCTGCTCGCCGGTGCCGGCGACGCGATGCAGCGTCTGCGTCCGCGCGTCGATCCGCAGGATGGCGTTCCCTTCACGCAACGCCAGGTAGAGATCGCCGTTTGCCGCCATCGCCATCGTGCGCGGTCCGCGAAGCGGCGTTCCCTTCACCGGAGCGCCGTCCGGCGTCTCGGCTGCGACGCCGGTGCCGGCCCAGGTCTCGATGATCCCGGTGTCCAGGTGCAGGCGGCGGATGCGCTGATTCCCGATGTCGCAGATGAGCAGCGTCCCATCGCGATCGAAGACGATGCTGTGCGGCTGCCGGAGCTGGGCCTGCGTGGCAGGTCCGCCGTCTCCGCTGAAGCCGGCGACGCCGGTCCCGGCGACCGTCGAGATGATGCCGCTCTTCCCGTCGACCTTGCGGATCACGTGGCTGTCGCGCTCGGCGATGTACAGGTTGCCGGCGCGATCGAACTGGATCTCGTGCGGCATGTTGAGCGAGGCCTGGACCGCCGGGCCTCCGTCGCCCGCGTGCCCCTTCTCGCCGTTGCCGGCGACGGTCGTCACCCGCTTCGTTGCCGGATCGAAGCGGCGAATGCGCTGGTTGTCGAGATCGCAGAAGTAGATGGCGCCGTCGGGGCCGAAGACGATCCCGTACGGGTTGTTCACCTGCATGTCGGAGTAGCCGGGCGTGCCGGTGCCGAGGACGGTCGTGACCGTGAGATTCGCGGCCCGCGGGGCTGCCGCGAGCGCCACCATCAGCAGCACGAGCTGCGCGCGGATCCGTACGGGCCGTCTCATGGTCTCCCCTTCACGACAGGCGTGCCGGACGCGCCGCTACTTCGCCTTGTCGACGTGCACCAGGTAGGCTTCGACCATCAACAGGTTCTTCTCGCCCGACTGGCGGATCACGCTGAGCAGCCGCTCCATCTTGACGACCTCCTCGAGCTGTTCGTCGATGAACCACTGGAGGAAGCTCTGGGCCAGGTAGTCGTTCTCCTTCACGGCGAGGTCCATCAGGCTGCCGACCTGGCGGGTGACCTCTTCCTCCCAGCCGAGCGCCGCCGCGACAGCCTCCTCCGCGGACGTGAAGGTCGGCGTCGGCGCCGCGATCGCCGGAATGCGCAGCTCGCCCTTGGTGTCCAGGACGTACTGCACGAACTTCATCGCGTGCGTCCGTTCCTCCTCGGCCTGCTCCATGAACAGCTTGGCGAGGAGCGTGAGATGACGCTGCTGGAAGTGCGCAGCGATGCTCACGTACTGCATGCTGGCGCCGAATTCGTTACCGATCTGCTGATTGAACGCGTTCGCGAGGTCGCGGCTGATGAGCACGAGGGTCTCCTTGTCGAGTGCTGCGATTATATCGGCGTCAGCCTGGCCGGGGACTATGATCGAGGGAGAGGGAACATTGCGAACCGGCACGCCGCTGCTGCGCCTGGTGCATTACTGGTGGCCACTGGCCCTTGGCTGGTCGCTGACCGTGGTGGTGGCGCGCGCCACCGGGCGCGCAGCGGACACCGCGGGCTTGGTGACGCTGCTCTCCGGCATCATCGCCGCCTACAGTCTCGACCGCGTCCTCGATCGTACGTCGCCCGACGCCGGCGAACCGCGGTGGATGTACCCGCTGCTGCTGACGATGGGCGCGGCTGCGTGCGCGGCCTGCGGGCTCGCCGCGGTGCAGCTCGATCGCCGCACGGCGCTCCTCGTGCCGGCGCTCGGAGGAGCCGCGCTGCTCTACCCGCATCTGAAACGGATGCCGCTCACCAAGACGGTCGCGCTGCCGGCGGTCTGGACGTGGGCCTGCGTCGCGCTGCCGTTCAACGACGGCTCGTGGCTCGGATGGCATGCCGTGACCTCACCGGTCGCGCTGCCGCTGTTCCTGCTGATCGGCGCCGGATGCCTGCTGTGCGATCTGAAGGACGAAGCGACGGATCGGCGGGCCGGCGTGCGAAGCCTTCCGGCGCTGTTCGGCCGCGCCGCCACCGTGCGCGTGGCGATCGTCCTGCTCGTGGCAGCGGCGGCGTTCGCCGTCCTCGAACACCGGACCGGCATCGTCGTCAGCGCCGCGGCGCTTGGCGCGGCAACCTCGCTGCCGTCGCTCCTGGCGAGCGACGCGGCCGGCCCGCTGCTCGTCGACGTGATCCTGACGCTGCCCGGACTCCTGATCTCAGCGCGCGTGGTGTAGCTGTCCGCGGTCGGAGGCGTGCGCCGACGGCATCGCGGTGACGACCTCGCGGACGACAGACTGCGGCCGCTGGTTGACCGTGAGGAAGGTGCGCCCGATGTACTCGCCGATGAGGCCGAGGAGCACGAGCTGCGTCCCCGAGAACACCAGCAGCGCCGCCATCAGCCATCCGAAGCCGTAGCTCGGGCCGACGTCGCGGAGCCAGAGCACCGCGACGATCGCGAGCGCCACGAGCCCCGCGCCGGCCATCACGAGGCCGAGCACCGTCGCGACCCTGAGCGGGAGCACCGAGAAGTTCACCCACGCCGCCATCCACAGCCGGATCAGACGCCGCAGGGTGTAAGTGCTCTGCCCGGCGCGGCGCGGCTCGTGCCGCACCTCGATCGATCCGATGCGCTGCGTCACCTGGAGGATCAGGCCGTCGATGTACGGGTAGGGCCCTGCATATCCGACCACCTGCTGCGCCACGAACGCGCTGACGCACCGGAAGCTCGAAAGATAGAACCCGGGCGGCTTGTCGAGCGCCCAGTCGGTCATCTTGTTCGTGAACCAGCTCCCGGCGTTGCGCCAGACCGAGTGCTGCTTCATCCGGTAATGGCCGAAGATGACGTCGAGGCCGGTCGCCGCCGCCTCCTCCCACAGGCGCTTGGCCTCCGCCGGCGGGTTCTGTCCATCGTCATCGAGGTTGACGATGTGCGTTCCGCGGGCATGACGCCAGCCGGTGAGGACCGCGTTGTGCTCGCCGAAGTTGCGCGCGTGCTCGACGAGCGTGATCGGCACGCGCGCCTCGCGCATCAGGGCACGAACCACGTCGCCCGTCCGGTCGGGGCTGCCGTCGTTGACGAGGACGATCTCGTGACCGCCCGGGATGTCGAGCGACTCGATGTCGCGCACGACCGCGCCGATGGTCTCGACGCTCCTGTAGAGCGGGATGACGAATGAGAGCGCGAATGCCATGGCGTCAGTAGAGTGCAGAGTGCAGAATTCAGAGTGCAGAATTCAGAGTGCAGAGTTCAGAGTGAAGAGTGCAGAGTTCAGAGTGCAGAACTCGTCGTGTGCACCCTGCACTCTCCTCTGCATTCTGCATTCTGCACTCTACATTCTGCACTCTGCATTCTGCACTGACCGTCATTTCCCGCGCAGATCGTCGACGTAGTGCGCGCGCGATTCGACTTCCGTGAGCCGGGCTGACGCGTAGAGCGACGCTTCGCGCATGAGGGCGTGCTGCTCGACCTCGGGCAGCGCGCGAAGCGATTCGAGCGTGTGGCCGCGCTTCTCGAGGAACTCGGCAATCAACGCGCGTTCGAGCTCGGCGGTCTGGTCGGGGCGCGGCGCCTGATCGGGATCGGGTCGCATGGTCACCTCGCCTGGATCCTACCGCTGTTGCTGCTCACCCGGGTGATATGTCCGTTCGGTGTGTTCGCGCAGCTGTTCGGGATAGAAATACACCTCGCGCAGATTGCCGGTGGCATAGCGTTCGGCCTGATCGACGAAGTGCGGGGACGCGGGGTCGCCGCTCTGTCCACCGGCCGAGACCGCTCTCGCCGCGACGCGGTCCCCGAACTCGACGACCGCCAGAAAGCTGTTCCCGGTCGTTCCGTAGATCTTCTTCGAGCCGTTGTAGGCGCGCGCCCCGAACGAGGCGAGCGAGCCCCAGCGCGACGACGTGAAGCCGACCGGCATGCTCGGTTTCGCATCGTCGAACGGCTGGACGATGTCGCCGGTGATCCGCTGGAAGCGGTTGACCTCGCCCCACGGCGTCTTCCACGTGCCGAAGTCGGCGGCGAGCTTCGCGACGACCGACGCGAGCGCGTCGAGCTGCTCGCTGGCGGTGGCGCGGGTCTCCATGTACTCGTACACGCCGAGGTTCGCCTTGCGCGCGGCCGGAGCCACACGGGTCCAGAGATCGTCTCCCCAGAACACGGCAAGCGTCGTCGGAATCGAGCTGACCGACCAGCGGCGGTCCCACCGGCGCAGTTCCGCGATCGGGTCGGCAAGCGGCCCCTTCTTGGCGTCCGAGGCCGGCAGCGCTTCGTATGCGGCGAGCAGCCTCGGAATGAGCAGGTCGAACTCCGGCAGCGCCGTGTCGAACGCGGCGGCAATCAGCGACGCCGGCGTGAAGTCCGTCTTGCCGTCGAGCACCCGCACCGCATGGATGCCGCGTGGGTTCTCCACGCCGGTCTCGACGTACGCCGGGTAATCGGTCCGCTTCGGACTGTTCGGTCCGGCCACCGAGTACGGCCAGTTGTTCGTGTTCTGAATCCAGCCGTTCGGCGGGTTGAGCACGTTGGGGCTCTCGTCGATCGAGAGCACGCCGTTCCACTCCGTCGCCGGATTGCTGCCGTCGACCGGCCTGGTCCAGTCGAAAGCGGGATCGCGGCGCGGGATGAAGTTCGCGTGGAAGTACGCGATGTTGCCCTCCGCGTCGGCGAACACGGTGTTGTTCGACGAGTTGGTGTGCAGCTCCATCGTGTCTCGGAACGACTTGTAATCGGATGCCTTCGTGCGCGTGTAGGACTGCGTGAGCGCCTTCACCGGATCCTGCATCAGCCGCACCGTGACCCACTTGTCTCCGTCCTGGCGCACGACCGGACCGTGATGCGTCCGGTAGACGGTGAAGCTGCGGCTCGCCATCCCGTTCGGCGTCCTGTAGGGCACGACGATCGTCTTCGTGGTGACCGGGCGCCGCTCGGCGCCATACCTGTAGGTCAGCGCGTCTCCGTTGCGATCGATCGTCTCGAGGTACTCGTCGATGTTGTCGACGCCGCTCGACGTGTGCATCCACCCGGCCCTCGGGTTGAAGCCCTGGTAGATGAAGAACTGTCCCCACGTGAGCGCCCCGTAGGCGTTCAGCCCCTCCTCGCTCGTCATCTGCGCTTCGGCGCGGAAGAAGAACGACGTGTGCGGGTTGATCCAGAGGAGCGCGTGGCGCGACGCGCTGTTGGACGGCGCGATGGCGAACCCGTTCGAGCCGGTCGGCTCGGGCGGAAGCGTCTCGACGCTCGCGACGGCCGCCGCTTTCGGCCCGCTGCCGTAGAAGGCGTCGAGCTGCGGGATCGAGATGCGCTCGATATCGCCGCCGATGCTCCCCTCGGTGTACGACAGCGCCATCCAGGGTTCGAACTGCGTGATGACGCGCGGCTTCACGCCCGGGTGGGTTCGCAGGTAGTAGTTCAACCCGTCGGCCCACGCGTCCATCAACGCCTTGAGCGACGCGGGGCTCGACGCGTACAGCGACTTCAGCTCCTCCGGATCGACGAAGAGCTTCATCCGCAGGTCGCGAAAGATCTCCTTCTCGCCCTCGGCTTCGGCGAGGCGCCCCATTGCGTTGATCAGATTCGTCTCGACGCGATTGAAGTCGTCTTCCGCCTGCGCGTACATCACGCCGAACACCGCATCGGCGTCGGTCCTGCCGGTGACGTGCGGGATGCCCCAATCGTCGCGGACGATCGTCACCTGGCGCGCGCGTGCGTCGAGCGGGTCGGCAGCCGGCGACGCCGCATTGGAACCGGCACCGCAGGCGCACTGCAGGACGGCGACGCACAGCATCATGAGCGCCACGGCGGCGCTCGGACGGGGGCTCCGCGCCGATTGTACGAACGGTATCCGCATGGCTGGCCGCGCCACGTCAGGGCACCAGCAGACGGATGATGCCGTCGCGCTTGTTCAGGATGAACAGCTGCCCCTGCGGTCCGACGCCCATCCGCAGATCGGCGCGCCGCGCGGCGGTTTTCTCTTGCGCCGCGTTCTTCTCGCGAATGAGCTGAAGCAAGGTTTTCTGCTCCCCCTTGTCGTTGAACAGGACGCGCCGGATGGCGTCCTGGCCTCCCTTCGGCGGGTTGTCGGCGTCGACGTAGAAGATCTCGCCGCTCGGGTTGTCGCCGAAGATCAGCTTGTTGGTCAGCGACGGGATCGTCGTCTGACGGTAGACGTACACGCCGGTGATCGCCGGGCCGTTCAACAGCGGGTCGCGGTGATCGAACTCGGCGACCGGGTAGGT
>WBZO01000316.1_pt1 | contig 112278 bp, 76 predicted proteins | sample 5204261 | NCBI WGS metagenome assembly WBZO01 (sample SAMN12412400, study PRJNA552823) | activated sludge metagenome | isolation source: activated sludge from anammox sidestream of wastewater treatment plant... | place: USA: North Carolina | collected 2017-09 | reverse complement strand
TTTGGCAAGGAGACCTTCAAGATGTTCAAAGTCCTCCTTGCTCAATTTTAAGTGCTGCTTTTTCATTATCTGTCGGATTTTTCCGAAAGATACGAATAACCGTTAAATTTAAATTACAATGTACTAAAGCTATTCCTTCAAAATTTCCTTTGCTCTGAGAGGAAAAGACACCTTTTTAGCCCGGTAAGCTCAATTCCAACAGCATCTCTGCTCAAGCACCAAAACGCAAACAAGCTCTAAATACCGCATTGTAAAGCTGTCGGGAACTCTAACCTTCAGGGTGCAGTCCCTCCGGCATCCTCTGTCACTAAAGGCCACCATTCCTGTAAGCACCGAGCATTTCCCTGATACCGTCAGCTATGCGCAGCGCTCGCTTGTGTAACTGAGCTTTTTTGCTGATGATGTTTTTCTTGTTCACATCAAATGTGTGCATCTGGATATGGAAGCGAAGAGCGTTGCCCGTTCCGGACGGACGCACCGTGAGGTGATTGTATTTGCTGCCAAAATAGAATCGGACGCCTTCGTCGGGGAATATCCAATCTGGCGTCGGTGGATATACGTTATCGTATTTGCCGGTGCGATAGATTACTGCGCCGGTAACGGAGACTCCGCCGATCTTTAACCCTCCAGCCAGGGCTATCTGGTAGTAGCCCAGTGCTCTACGCAGGATAGCCTTTTTCAAACGGTCACCTTCTATACCAGGGTACTCGCCATCAATGGGGTCAGGCTCGTAGTGGTTGTAAAAAAGACCGATCTCTTTATCGAGGTAGATATTGTCTATCAATTCAAAAACAGTGGTGTGGTTGTCGCTGGCCCATTGTGCGATTTCTGCAAGCAAAACGGCTGCAAAAGTTCCGTCTTTATCCCGGACGTGTCCTCTTTCGCCCAAAGAAAATGCGTCTTTTGGCGGGTTGCCCAGGAGGGCAAAGCCATTGCTTTGTTCAAAAGCGCCGATGTTATGGATACGACCCTGGCCCATGTCAATGGTTTCTTTGACTACCATATCTGTTAGGGGCTGATTCCGCTCTTTCTTTCCTTCAACCAAACCTTCGACTAGTTTGCCATTCCAGCTATCCCGAACCGCAGCACTCAGGGAAGCAAAGCCAACCCAGGTTTTAATTACGCCGACGCCGTACTTTTTTGCCAGCAATGTCAGCGCATCCGTAGTGGTATGAGACAATACGATAAATGAATCACTTGTATCAATGCTCTTGTCCAGATGCAGGCGATACCAGAGCAGCACGGCCCAAGCTTCGTCAGCAGGCAGCAGGGCATAATCTCCGCCATAGATTTCTTGTTGATCTTTAGGAACCTTGACGGTCAGTGCACAGCGGTCTGCATCGGGATCTGTACCGATGAGGATGCTGACCTCTTCCCACTTTTTCTTTCCGTACTCTTTGATAAAAGCATCTACAGCAACTTTGGCTGCCCGGCGATCGCCTGGGTCGGGTTGTTGCTCTTTGCCGGGTTCGCTGTTGAAGCTGGGGAAAAGGCCGTTGAGGTCGGCAAGTCCGTTTTCGTGGGTGACATTGATATCTTCGAAGCCAATATCTTTTAAAAGCTTTGGTACCAGCTTCCTGCCGGCACCGTGGTAAGGACAAAATGCAAGGCTGAGGCTTTTTTTCGTGGTGGTGTCTTGCAGAAGAAAGCTCTTGACCTGGTCGCCATACGCCCGGTGGATGTCTATCAATTCCTTCTGGCCGTAGTAATCTACACCCTGGAGATGTTCGGAGCCTCCCAGCCACACGAGCTGCCCCTTGGGCGCTTTTGCAATAGGAAGGGTTTTGATGTCGTCAGAAGTTACTTTAGCGATGTAGTTGTTGAACATGTCGGTGCGCTCTGCCGGATCAAACTGCGAACCATTGCCCGAGCAAAGTTTGTAGCCATTATAGCGGTAGTCATTGTGGCTGGCTGAGAGGAGAATGCCCATCTGTGCTTTCAGGTAAGGAATGGCAAAAGTCACTTCAGGGAATGGACAGGCTTCGTCAAAGAGGTAAACGGTAAATCCAAAAGCCAAGAACTCTTCTGCTATTACTTTTGCAAAATCTCCGCCTCTGACCCGGCTGTCGTAACCAATTACGATTTTATCAAAGCCCCGTTCTCTGCCGTATTTGGCAACGCCGGCGCTGGTGAGCAGCAACACGATATTGTTGATGGTATTCGGGCCTTTCAGGATGGGGGCATCCAGGCCTACTTCTTTCATGAGTACGATACTCTCCCGGTCGTTGGCCATAAAGCCGCGGATACCACCGGTGCCAAAGCTCATTTTTTTGCGGAAAGTGTTCACGATATCTTCCCATTTATTGGCCTCTACGGCAGCCATGATGCCGTTGCGTACGTTGGGAGAAAGTCGCAGGAAGTTGTCATCAGTTAGCCATCGGTGCAAGAAAAACAAAGTATTCTTTTTTGCCATCTCATAGCTTTGAGAATCTATTTTTCCTTCTTCCAGGGCAGCGTCTAAATAACCATTGACGCCATTCTCAATTTTGGTGAAATCAATTTTATTCATGTAATTTCTCAGTTAGGGTGGTTAAAACAGTTCCCAGATCAATCTGGATGAGAATTTTCAGAAGTGAAGTGGATCGCTGTAAAAAAAATATTGCAGCGAAGATAAAGGATTTGAAAAATTACTGAAAAATGAAGCAAGTGAAATTGAACTGCAGGGCGTGCTTCAGCGGATCATCGGAAAGTGGGGAATGTCATCTTCCAGGTATTCTTCACCCGAAACGACGAAGCCCTGGCTCTCATAGAATTCCCGCAGGTAAGTCTGGGCACTAATCTTGACAGTATCTCCCGGGAACAACTGCTCGGCATAGTCCAGCGCATTGCGCATCAGCATGCGGCCAATTCCCTGACCACGAATGGCAGAGGCAGTGACTACCCGCCCGATGGAAGCGTGTTTTTCATAAGAAGCACCTTTGGGTAACAGGCGGGCATAGGCCACCAATTGCCCGTCATCGTCATAGCCCATCAGATGCCAGCCTTTCAAATCCTTGCCGTCTGCGTCAAGATAAGGGCAATTTTGCTCTACGACAAACACCTCCTGCCGGAGTACCAATATGGCGTAAAGTTGCAGAGCAGTCAGCTCATAAAAGGATTTGCAGCGAAAGTTGATCATTGATTTTTTTAATTTTAATGTACAATGCGTCAAACGTGTAGGAGTGCAGCAGCTCTGGCCGGCACTTTCCTATGAACATCGTTTGGAGAACCCACACCCTTTCCGCACTTTTTCCCGGTAGCGCCTTTGCAATAAGTCAAATGTCGGCTGTTTAGAGCATGTTGGGGATTTGGCCACTTGGCTAAAAACGGCTCTTTTTCGCCTGCTTCTTACCTTTTTTCAAATCTGTAGGGATGCTACCCAACTTCAAACAGCCTCTCGGCTCAAGCACCAAAACGCAAACAAGCTCTAATTTCCCGGAAGGATGCACCGGCAATGCCTAGACGTTTGCGGTACTGACATCAACGAACAGCATTTTGCATTTCAAAGGGCATCAGGTTTTTGCAATCACTTTGCCAATTGTCTTACCAGACTGGAGCAAACGGACAGCTTCTGGCAATTGTTCAAAATTTAAAACATGCCCCACCCTCGGCTTGCCAATGTTAAAGGTTTTGATTTCTTCCAGGAACTGTTGCATCAGGTGGGATTTTTGGTAAAGATAGATCAAATTGAAGCCCAAAATGCCGCGATTTGTATTGGTCAGACTTAGCGGGTCAATTTTGGGCCGGGTAATGAATTTCCACAGGATTTTTAAGTAATTCGGGCGGTTGCCGTGCGTCATAAAATCAGCAGCACTGTAAATGATGCATCTGCCTTCTGGCGCAAGACGCTTGAAATCCTGCTTCAGCATCTGGCCGCTGTTGGTCTCGAGGATGAGATTCAACTGCCTGGTTTCCAATACTCTATCCAGGTTTTGATAAAAGTCTTTATCTCGTACCAAGGGAAAATCAACACCTTCTTCGCGCAGGACACCCAACTTGGCAGGGCTGCCAATTGTACCGATGGTCGTGGCACCCATTTTTTTTGCCAGGCGGTTGGCGAGCGTACCGGTTCCGCCGGCTGCACTATGGATTAACACGGTGTCGCCTTTTTGGAGATTACCCAAGGGACGCAGAGCGTAATAGGCAGTTAGCACTTGCACCAGGTAGGCGGCTCCTTCTTCAAAACTCCAGTCGTCTGGCAACGGAACGACGTAGGCAGCACCGGTGTTCAGGTGGGTAGCGTATCCGCCAAAACGGGTAACGCCCATCACTCGGTCTCCAGGTTTTATCTTGTCCACTTGGCTGCCACACTTTAGAACAACACCTGAAAATTCAAGCCCCGGCGTGAATTCACCCTTGGGCGTAGCACTATACAGCCCCAGAATGACGGAAACATCCGCAAAATTCAACCCAATGGCTTTTACTTCAACGGTTACTTCACCTGCATCTGGCTCTGGTAAGCTTTCGGTGACCATTTTTAGATGGAGAAGGTTTCCTGCCTTAAGGCGGTAGGCTTTTCGTTGCATTGTTTGTTTTTTTGCAGAACTATTTAGCAGAAGCTATTTTTTTGGAAAAATTTTCAATTTTTCCAAAAAAATAGCCCAAAATCGAAGCTGTCACATAAGTCAAACTGCCGACTACGTCGGCGAATAATTTTTTTAAAAACACCCCTGCTCTTCAATGGGTTATTTAACGATAAAATCCGACAGATAACTTTGAGCCAGAGTTCGCCCTGCCTTAGGAACGTGTCGGAAATACCCAACTTATTTCCGGCACGTTCCTAAGTAGTTACTTTTTGCAAATGTAAATCCTTTTCCGTTCGCAAAAATTGAATTGTCTCTTAGCGCAAAGTCTTTTTGTTACTACTTGGAAGCTGTTTGAATTTAGCCCGGCAGCCAAATCCAAACAGCTTCTTAGCAGGCAATGCTTTATTTTCAACATGACAGCATATCCGGCAAAACTTCTGCTTTTTGGTGAGCACACCGTCAACGCAGGCTCCCAGGCCCTGGCAATACCTCTGACTCTTTTTTCGGGAAGATGGCGATATGCCCCGCATCTCAGCAACGCCGAATTGGCCTCCCGGCAGATGCAACTGCCTGGACTTGCCGATTTCTTGGAGCAGCTTCAACGAAAGGATGCGTTGTGCTGCCAGCTTGACCTCGCCGCTTTTCGCAGCGCTCTGCAACAGGGATTGATCTTTGAGTCTGACATCCCGAGAGGCTATGGGGCTGGTAGTTCGGGGGCGGTGGTGGCAGCCCTTTTCGGAGAATGGACGAGCGAAGGAAGGCTGTGGGCACGTAGTGCCGGGCAGATTGCCCCTGAAGAATTGTTAAAGTTGAAGAGGATGCTGGCCCAGATGGAGGCTTTTTTTCACGGCACGAGCAGCGGCACCGATCCTCTCGTGTGTTTTTTGAAACAGCCAGTTTTGCTGGGTGGCTGCGATGAGTTGAAACTGGTACACCTGCCCGACAGAAAGCGGTCAGCTACTTTGTTTTTGCTGGATACGGGAATAGAGCGAAAAGCCACCCCGCTCATCCGGTATTTTTTGCAAAAGATGGAGCTGGAAAGTTTTCATTCCCGCTGTAGCAATGAACTTTTGCCGGCTGTTGACCAGGCTATCGCGGCATTCCTTTCAGGAGATGCGGTGCATCTGTTCGAGCAGATGCACCGCATCGGAGCCTTCCAGCTTCGCTTTTTGGAAAAGTTGATACCTGAAAAGTTTTGGACGGTGTGGAAGCGGGGGTTAGAAGAAGATTTGTTCAAACTCAAAATCTGTGGGGCCGGTGGAGGGGGTTTTTTGCTGGGCATTGCGAAAGACTTTCAGGAGACTAAAAGCGTGCTGGCGGGATACAAACTCCTGCAGGTATGGTAATTTTGCTGCAAAAACTCCACCATGAAGAGATCTTTTTTCCTACTGCTGTGCGTTTTTTTCGTTTTTGCCGCCTGCCAGGATTTGGGGCAGACAAAACAGGACCAGCTCTGGCAGGAAATTTCAAGTCTTGAAAAAAAGCTGCTCGAATCCAAAGACGCCGTAAAAGACAAAGACACCGCCTTGCAGTTGATTGAGAAAACGCAGCAATTTGCCCGGGAATATCCCCAGGATACCCTCACACCTACCCTACTCTTCAAAGCAGGTGACGTGGCTAAAGGAGCCAAGGAATTTGGCAAGGCGGTTTTGCTCTGGGGGCAGGTATGGCGCAATTACAAAGACCATCCAAAAGCACCTATGGCACTTTTTCTGCAAGGTTATACGTTTGACGCTGAACTTCACGATGCGAAAATGGCAGCCAAGTACTACAACCAGTTTTTGCTGCAATATCCCCACCACGAATGGGCCCCACAGGCCAGACAGTTGTTGTCCGTCGTGGAAATCAAACCCGAAGAACTGATCAAAAAATTTGAAATAACGGAATGAGACACTGAATGTGCCCTGGATTTGTGGCGGAGGCTTTGCATTTAGACGTTATAAAACGGTTAAATTGTGAGAACGAAACTGCAGAGCCTGCTATGTCCCGTACATTTCAGTTTTTAAAACTTTTGTAACTTCATTTCTTCCTCTTCCTACATTTAGGAACGTGTCGGAAATAACTTACGCATTTGGGCGGTGTCTTTTGGGCGCTGGCTGTGTTAGTGAAATAGTTACGTAGCTAAGGCTATGCACCTATTTGACTGTCTTACCAGCCCCAAAAATACACTCGCCGAAATACCCAACTTATTTCCGACACGTTCCTTAGGGGTGTTTTGATGCAGCCTCAAAATACTCCCAGGTAAGTATTTACAAGCTTTTACTTTGTCAATCGAAAAAACAAATTGTGACCATGAGATTTATATTTTCTGTTGCTCTGACTATTTTTTACATTGTAAACGCCAATACTCAAGGCATCGAGTTTTTCCACGGTACCTGGAACGAAGCACTCGAAGAAGCTAAAAAAGCAGGCAAACCCATCTTCGTAGATGCTTACGCCGAGTGGTGTGGCCCCTGTAAACGCATGGCAGCCACCACGTTCAAGGATAGCGAAGTGGGTGAGTATTTCAATAAAAACTTTGTCAATGTGAAAATTGATGCTGAAAAGGGAGAGGGTATCAATTTTCGCAAGAAATATCCGGTTAGTGCCTTTCCAACCCTGTTTTTCATCAGTGCAGATGACGACCTGATCCACAAAGCTGTTGGCGCACAGGATGTAAAAGGACTTTTGAAACTGGGTGAATTTGCCCTGGGCAAAGTGGATTACAGCCGGGATTTTGCAGCGGAATACGAAAAAGGCAACCGGGATCCTGAGCTAATCTTCAACTACGTGCAAGCGCTCAACAAATCTAAAAAGCCGAGCCTGGCTATTTCAAATGAATATCTGCGCTCGCAAAAAGACCTGACCACGGAATTTAATCTGAGGTTTATCTACGAAGCAGCTGTAGAAGCTGATTCGCGCATTTTTGGATTGCTGGTAAAACACAAAAAAGAGATAGGCATCCTGGTGGGCCTTCAGGCACTGCGAGACCGATTCCTTTATGCTTGTGAAAACACAGCCCAAAAAGCTACCGAATTTAAATCCGAAGAACTGCTGGATGAAGCAAAAGCCAAAATGAAAGAAAACTACCCCGAGAAAGCACCTGCTTTTGCAGCCAGAGCCGATCTGGCATTTTACAAGGCAACCAGAGATGCCAAAAACTTCAGCAAAGCCTGTGGCGACTATGTCAAAACTGTAGTCAACGGCAATCCCCGGGAGCTGAATAAACTGGCTGCTGAGATAAAAACCAACTTTGAAAACGATGGAAACTGCATGAAATTGGCTGAGAGATATGCTAAAGAAGCAGCTGAGAAAGCAGCTGACTTTGCCTACTACCTGACCTATGCTGAAATCTTACAACAAAATGGCAAGAAGAAGCAAGCTCTCGAGGCTGCCAACAAAGCACTCCATCTTGCCAAAGCAGCAAATGCTCCGGCAGAACGGCAAATCGAACATTTTATCAAACAACTTGAAAGTTAAAACCCGACCGATTGACGGTGGCTTTCCGGCTTGCCGCCCTGGCGGTCCCATCAATTTTGCACCATGAAAAAATGGCTTATTCTGTTGTCCTTCGCTTTCCTGATGGGGAGCAACACTTTTGCCCAGAGCAGCATCCAATTCACCGAAGGAACCTGGAAGGAGCTACTCGCCAAAGCTGAAAAAGAAGATAAACTCATCTTCATGGACGCCTATGCCGTGTGGTGTGGCCCGTGTAAAAAAATGGCCAAAGACGTTTTTACCCAAAAAGAAGCAGGTGATTTTTTCAATGCCAAATTCATCAACGTGCAGATGGACATGGAGAAAGGAGAAGGCATAGGCCTGTCCAGGGAGTTTGGCATCATGGCGTATCCTACCCTGCTTTTTATTGATAAAAATGGAAAAGTTGTGCACAGGGCAGTAGGCTATCACTCAACGGAGCAGCTGCTCGAATTGGGCGAGGCAGCATTAGACCCCAACCGGAACTTCAGCGGTATCAATGCCCGGTACGAAAGCGGAGATCGCTCGCCGGAATTCCTTCGCAACCTGGCTCAGGCCAAATTTGACGCAATGGACGGGTCCTACATTCAGACAGCTGAGGAATACTTAGCCACGCAGGAGGACTGGAGCACAGATGAAAATATCGAGTTTATTTATTTGATGACGGATGATCTGAACTCTAAAATGGCGGACTACCTGCTGGCCCACAAGGATACCTTTGAAAAAAAACTCGGCGAACAACTCATCGCCCGCAAAGTAAACGACATGGTGCAGAACACCGTGGCTAGGGCTGAAACCGAAGCAGATTTAGAGAAAATTGAACAACTCTACGCAAAAGCATATCCCGATAAAGCCGGAGAAATGGCAGGCCGCCTGAAAATGGGCTTCTACGCCCAGCGGGAAGAGTGGAACAACTTCGCAAAGGCTGCTACTGCGTTTTACAAAAAATACCCCGCTCAAAACTGGGATGAACTCAATGAAATTGCCTGGATTTTTCACGAAACTGTTGATGACAAAAAGGCGCTGAAATCTGCCGTCAAGTGGGCAAAGAAATCCGTGGAGATGGATGAGAATTATTTCAACACAGATACCCTGGCTGCACTTTATCACAAACTTGGCAAAAAGGGCAAAGCGTTGAAATATGCCAGCAAAGCAATCAAGCTGGCGCAGACCGAGGGCGAAGATTACTCTTCTACTGAGTTGCTGATCAAGAAGATTAAAGCAGGCGAATGAAAAGAAGGAAATACCCCGTAAAGCTGGGCAAAAAGAAGTAAGGATATTTGGGTGCAGTACCTCCGGAGGCTCTTTTAGAAGCTGTTTGGATTGAGATTACCGGACTAAAGAAGTCGTCTTTCTCTCTCGGGCAGCCAAATCCAAACAGCTTCTTAGATTTTGTAAAATCCTAATGCTTTTTGCATCCTGGTAAAAACAGCCGTGTTTTCATAAATACCGCTGAAAAGCTCGGCGCCAGGTCCAAATGCAAAGACCGGAACGAGAATGGCTGTAGGCTTGTCTGTCGTGAATTTTGTGACCAGTTGGTCCATTTTTGAGCCGAGGTTGATGGCGTACCCCCCCGTCTCATGGTTGGCAGTGACGATGACGAGCGTCTGGCCGTCTTCTTTTGCAAATTTCAATACCTCGCCTATGGCATTGTCAAAATCAATCACTTCGCTTATCAGGTAATCCGAATCATTGGCGTGGGCAGCCCAATCAATCTGGGAGCCGTCCACCATCAGGAAAAAGCCCTTTTCGGAGCTGCTGGAGAGATAAGTAGCCGCAGTGGTGCTAGCCTGTACGAGATAGTCTCGGCCCTGCGAGAAGGGTGGCGGGGCATCATCTGCTGTAAAGTATCCGAAGTTTTTGGTGAAATCTATGGATAGATCCTTAAAGTCTTTTTCAAAAATACTTGAGAGGATATAGCCTTTTTCAGTTAATTCAATGAGGAGGTTTCTTTTATCTTTTCTGCGGGAAAAGTTTTTGATTCCACCTCCCACAAAAAAATCAAGGTCTGTCTTTAGCAGATCTGCTGCAATGTCTTCCTTCAAAGTCCTGTCTTTTTGGTGGGCATAAAAACAGGCGGGTGTAGCGTCTGTAATGGAAGAAGTGACGACCAGGCCGGCCGCCAAGCCTGCTGCTTTTGCCAGATGCAGGATGCTTTGAATTGGTTTTCCGTCTTTGTCTATGCCCACTGCACCGTTGTGGGTTTTTACTCCGCAGGCAATGGCCGTACCACTTGCAGCGGAATCTGTTATCAAATTGTCGTATGAATACGTTTTTTGAAAACCAATGTATTTGAATTGTTCCAAGTTCAGCTTATTACCATTTGCATACATGGCAGCTGTGATCTGCGTAAGCCCCATGCCGTTGCCAATCATCAGGATTATGTTTTTGGGCGGGGTGAAGTGGATCGTATCTTGAGGCTGAATGACCTTGTCAGGTGTGCCAGGCTGCGTTGGTGTCCGGGGAGAGCAGGCAGCAGCTAAAGCAATCAGTAATAAATAAACGAGTTTTTTCATGGTTGAGCAAAGTTTCAGCAAAGCACGTAGCGCTTGCCCGGTAAGGAGCGAACAATCCCTTTAAACTCCAGGTTCAGCAGCAAGGAGGCCAGTTCGCTGTTGGGAATCTTGGTTTGGTAACTAAGCTGGTCAACACCGCTTTCGTCTTCTGCCTGGATAATATCAATGATTAGTTTTTCGGTATCCGTCAGCTCCGAGAACAGCTCCAGTTGGGTATTGAGCACCTTTTTTTGCGACTTCTCCAAATCCCATCCCAGTCCTTTTGCAACGTCTTCGGCTGTTTCAGCAAGTGCAGCCAGGTTGTTTTTTATTAGAAAATGACAGCCTTGTGAAAATTTATCCTTGATGCGTCCCGGAATGGCATATACTTCTTTGTTGTAATCATTTGCCTGCTGTGCGGTGATGATAGAGCCTCCGCGGGCAGCAGTTTCCACCACGATCAACGCATCGCACAACGCGGCAACGATCCGGTTTCGCATGGGGAAGTTCTCTCGTTCTGGCCCGACCTGGCTTGGAAACTCGGTGAGTAACCCACCGCAGGCTATCATTTCCATTGCTGTTTTACGGTGCTGGGCCGGGTAAATCCGCCCCAATCCATGACCCAACACGCCAATCGTTGGCAGGCCCACTTCCAGGCTTTTCCGATGGGCTGTCACGTCAATGCCATAGGCCAGTCCACTGATGATGATTGGATTGTAAGGCACAAACCCTTCCACTAATTCTTCGCAGATTGCCAGACCCTGGTGGGAAGGAGTCCTCGTGCCTACGATGCCGATGGTGTGGGGATGGTTGAGATTGACTGACCCTTTGTAATACAGCATCACTGGCGCATCATTAAAATGGCGCAACCGCTGGGGGTAGTTTTTATCCAGGTAAAAAAGTGAAACGACCCCGTTCTGCTCCAAAAAATCGAGCTCTTTTTCCGCTTCTTCCAGAACAGTTTGCCTGATGATGTTGAGCGCAGTCTGCTCGCCAACACCAGGGATTTTTAGCAAGTCCTGTTTTTTGGCATAAAAGACTTCACGCACGCCACCACAATAACTGACGAGATTCTTAGCTGTGACAGCCCCGACGAGCGGTATTTTTGTCAGCGCTACTTTGTATAAAAGGTCTTTCATTACTTTTGTTTGTCGTTCACAAGTTCTCAGTTTCAGGCATGTCTTTTTATCCCCTGGCAAAAAGGAAACAAGCAAACTGCAAACTTAGTCCAAACCATTCAAAATGAAAGGTTTACTTTCAAAAATCGAATACCTCATCATTGGCATTTTTGCTGTAATCTTTCTGATGTGGGCTGTTTCAAAATGCAGTTCTTACAAAGAAAAAGCCATGAAACAGGCCCGCATCGAAGCCGGAGCTGACAGCACGGCAACGGCAAAGCAAGCGAATGCCCCAGCGCAGTCCTCGAAGCCTGAAACTTCTGCCAGCCAGCCTGCGACAACACCGCAGCCTACGACAACGCCACCACCGGCAGGACAACAAGCTGCCAAGCCGAAAGCGGCGCAACCATCGCCCGCACAGGAATCACAAGGCACTAGACTTTACGTTACCATAGACAAGTTGAAAATACGAAAGACACCGGGACTGAAAGGTGAAGTACTTGGAGAGCTGAAGCTCTTCGACGAAGTTTACTTCCAAGGTGAAGCGACCGACAGTACCTATGAGGTCAATCTGGGTAAAGAAATGGCCAATGAGCCATACGTCAAAATAAAGACCCGGAGGGGCACTGTTGGCTGGGTCTATGGAGCCGGAGTGCACTATATCCGGAAAAAGCGAAGCGGAGTGTTAGAATAAATGTAGTTTTCCGGGGTTTAAAAAGTTACGCGAGCCACAATTGAGTCTTGCCGTCGCCAGGTTTCAATTTTTCTGACTGAGCGGCGTTTGTCGTTTTACCTGCAAGCAATCGCACTGTTCATGCAACCTTTTTTTCGCCTGCTATCTCATCTGAAAAATTACAAAATCCTGATTGCAGGCAATATTGCCAGCAACCTGCTGATGGTTGTTTTTTCGGTGGGGAGCATCCCGGCAATAATTCCCTTCCTGAACATCCTCCTCGACCAGCAACCAATGGTGACACAGGCTCCGGCATCCCCCCTTAACGCTCACAACTTCTCGCAGTACGTTAATTATTTGTTGAGTCAGATCATCCTTGAAAAAGGAAAGCACACTGCCTTGGCTTATGCTCTGCTGCTGGTCATTGTGCTGTATTTTTTCAAAAACTTGTTTCGCTACCTAGCGCAGTTCTTTCTGGCGCCTGTTCGCAACGGCGTCGTGCGGGATATCCGGCAGGAGCTGTACGAGAAAATGTTGGTGCTGCCTCTGTCTTATTTTTCCGAAAAGCGCAAAGGCGACTTGCTGGCCCGCATGTCAGTGGACGTGCAGGAGGTGGAATCGAGCATCCTGAATGTACTGGAAGTCATAGCAAGAGAGCCACTGCTGATCATCGGGGCTTTTGGATTCATGGTTTTTGTCAGTCCTTCGATGACGCTGTTCGTGCTGGTGCTGCTGGCATTTACCGGATTAGTTATTGGTAGGGTAGGCAAGATGCTCAAGCGGCAGTCCAGAAAAGTGCAGGAGCGGTTGGGGCTTTTGGTCTCCATGATGGAAGAAGGAATCAGCGGTTTGCGCATCATCAAAGGCTTCAACGCAGAAAAATACCGGATGGCACATTTCAAAAAGGAAAATGACGAATATCGCCGGCTACTCGTGCGGTTGCTCTGGCGCAAGGATCTGTCCTCACCACTCACTGAGTTTCTGGGAGTGGCTACCGTAGCGGTGTTGATCTGGTATGGTTACAGCGAAGTGCAAAAGGGCATCCTCACGGTTTCGACTTTTTTTGCCCTGCTCTACGCCTTTTTCAGCATGATTGAGCCGGCGAAAAAATTTGCCTCCGCCTTTTACAATGTGCAAAAAGGCATGGCAGCCCTGGAGCGCATTGACAGCGTCCGGCAAGCAGATCTGAAAATTGTTGAAAAACCATTTGCACAGCCCATCCGTGAATTTCGGGAGGTCATAGAATTCCGCAATGTCAGTTTTTCCTACAACGACGGCAACCGTCCTGCACTTCAAAACATCAACTTCCTGATTCAGCGAGGCAAAGTCGTCGCACTGGTGGGCGCATCGGGGGCGGGAAAAAGCACGTTGGTGGATTTGCTGCCTCGCTTCCACGATACTGAAAAAGGTGAAATCCTGATTGACGGTGTCAACATCAGGGATCTCAAGCTGAGGGACCTCCGCGATCTCCTCGGCATCGTCACCCAGGAGCCGGTGTTGTTCAACGACACAATATTTAACAATATCGCCTTTGGAGTGGAGAATGCCTCCAGGCAGGAGGTGGAGCAGGCTGCCAGAATTGCCCATGCTCATGAGTTCATCCTCGAAACAGCGATGGGATATGACACCAACATCGGCGACAGAGGCGTGAAACTAAGCGGGGGGCAACGGCAGCGCATCACTATTGCGCGGGCCGTTCTTGCCAATCCACCTATCCTCCTCCTCGATGAAGCTACTTCGGCATTGGATTCCGAGTCAGAACGATTGGTGCAAGATGCCCTCGATAGGCTGATGAAAAACAAAACCGCCATTGTCATTGCACACCGCCTTTCAACTGTTCAGCACGCAGATGAAATCATTGTAATGAAAGACGGCGAGATCATTGAGAGCGGAACCCACGAAGAGCTGATGCAGCGAAACGGAGAATACGAAAAACTCGTAGAGCTGCAATCCTTTTGAGTTGCCCGGGGAATAACACCTCCTTTTGCCGGGTATTCTTGCTGCTGCAATCCCGGTTGATGCTGTCCCTCAGAAGGAGCGCGAAGGAAGGCATTGTTGCAAAAGAGGCAGAAGACTTTGCTTCAGCAGCACCCGTTAGTTGTGCAGCCAGCAATTTTCTTATTCATATTTAGTCTAAAAAAGAATTTGACTTACTACCTTTGTCAACGAAAACAGCTTCCAGAGTGGCAGTTTGGCTGAGGGGGTGTAGTTTTTTATTCCTGTAGAAGTGATAAGCTCTTCTACATCTGAAAAGTTCTCCTTTCAATTTGCAGGCTTGCCCTCCCAGGAATTTCATTTAAGAACATGCCGAAAATAAGTTGGGTATTTCGGCGAGGGTATTTTGGGAGCTGGCAAGGCAGTGAAATAGGCGCATAGCCTTAGCTGCGTAACTATTTCACTAACACAGCCAGCGCCCAAAAGACGCCGCCCAAATGCGTAAGTTATTTCCGACACGTTCCTTAGCTTTTAATCAGAGAATTCGAGTTACAAGGAACCTCATCTCAACTACTACACTTCACAAACAACACTTATCATGAGTAATAAGACCATAAATACCGAACAGGGCCACTGGCTCCTTGCAAAGATGGGCAAACGCGTATTGCGGCCCGGTGGCAAAGAATTAACCCTGCGCTTGGTAAACGGACTCAACATCAGCCATGAAGACCAGTTGGTCGAGTTTGCTCCCGGAATGGGCTTCACCGCTTCGCTTTTACTGGAGAAAAAGCCCAAAACCTATACCGGGATTGAGTTAAATGAAGAGGCAGCTGGCCTTTTGAAAAAAAAGATCAACTCGAATGGTTACGGCATTATCAATACCAGTGCGACGAATACGGGACTTACAGAAGCCTCGGTTGATAAAGTAATAGGCGAGGCAATGCTTACCATGCAGGCTGACCACCGCAAGTCTGAAATCATTCGGGAAGCTTACAGGATTTTAAAACCCGGAGGCTGGTATGGCATTCACGAATTGGGTTTGGTCCCAGAGCAGATTGAGGATAAGGTGAAAAAAGAAGTGCAACAGGAATTGGCCAAATCCATAAAAGTCAATGCAAGGCCACTTACGATTCGGGAGTGGTGTGTGCTCCTGGAAAAAGAAGGATTTAAAGTAAAGAGCATCCAGGAAAACCCGATGGAGCTTTTGAAGCTCAGAAGAATCATTGCCGATGAGGGCATCTTTAGAACACTGAAAATTGGATTTAACATCCTCACTCATCCAAAGGCAAAGAAAAAGATTCTGGACATGAGAGATATCTTTAACAAATACGAGGATCACCTCACGGCATTTGCGATTATAGCGGAAAAATAAAAGCTTGTTTGCGTTTTAGTGCTTGAGCAGAGATGCTGTTGGGATTGAGCTTACCGGGCTAAAAAGGTGTCTTTTCCGCCCAGAGCCAAGCCAATTTTTCGTCAATTTTTCTCCTTTTTTCCGTTGCGAAGCAGCGTTACGGAACTGAAAAAAGGGGAAAAGTGGCGTAAAAGGGCCGTTTTTAGCCAAGTGACCAAATCGCAAACAAGCTCTAAGCTTCGCAAATTTCTCCGAACCAGTGGAACTAGTGTATAACAAAAGAGGCGACTCGCTACGGCGGGCCGCCTCTTTTGTTGTATTTCTCTAAATTCCTATTCTTTATCAAATCTAAGCTCCTGGATGACGTATTGACCTCCGGTTACTTTCATGTAAATGTAAACGCGGAACGTGCCAGTGTTGGCCGACAGGTTGCCGATGCAGTACTGGGAGTCTTTCCCCTTTGAAGAACCTTGGTGTACCTGCTTAAAAGATGCTGGTTTGTTTTTGGAAAAGAAATCCTTTACCACCTTGATAGCATCAGCCTTGGAATAGGTCGCTTCTTTATCAATAACCGCGATTTCAATATTAGAATCAAAATACTGACCCAGAGCTTCAGCATCCCCCTTGCTGATTGCCTTCGTGATGGCATCGAGATTTAATTCATCTACATCGAAAAAAGCCAGTGTCGGTGCGAGAAACAAAACGAACAAGAGATTTTTCATAATCTGTAAGTTTTTGAACATCCACCTTCAGGATTCTGCCCTGGAGGACAATCCTATTGAGTAATTGATGTTCGTTTATCCATACCAAACGACTAAAAATTAAAATATGTTTAGCAGGTAGAATTCAGACGTGCAGGGCAAAGGAGGGTAACAAAGAAAAAGTTAAATTCCATCCATAATTTGCCCCTGTAAATTAGCTGAAAAATAAACGATGGAAAGATTCTGAATCGTATTTCTTTCATTTATTTTCTCTTTTGAAAAACAAAATGCATGGTGGAGCCTTATTTAGGAATGTGTCGAAAACAACCTAGAAGTTGTTTGGGGGTTAGTCCGGTGAACTAAATTCAAACCGCTTCTAAGGCCCTTGGACGGCATCTTTTGTGTACTGGCTACCTTTGAGCTTGTTTGCGATTTGGTTACTTGGCACAAAATCGCAAACAAGCTCTAAGGGGGATAGTTGCGTAGCGAAGGTTACGCTTCTGGTTCACTGCCTTGACAGCTCCAAAATGCCCTCGCAGAAATGCCCAACTTATTGTCAACACATTCCTAAAAAATTACAATGGGGGAGACAAAGTCCTATTTTTGCAAAGCAGCCTCTATGGAGCGCTTTTCAGCAAAACTGCCCCTGCTGTGTGGGTGTGTACAAAATTATTTAAAATGACCACTAAGCATGCAATCCTCATCATCCTTGACGGATGGGGCAAAGGCCCAAAATACGAAGCTGATGCCATCGCACAGGCCAACACACCGGTGATGGATGAACTCCTGAAAAAGTACCCCAATTCTGAACTCGTCACACATGGTGAACAGGTGGGGTTGCCCAACGGCCAAATGGGCAATTCTGAAGTCGGCCACCTTAACATCGGCGCCGGCCGAATCGTTTACCAGGAACTGGCCAGGATTAATAAAGCGATACGAGAGGGAGAATTGCAAAGCCATCCTGTCTTGTTGGAAGCACTTCAATACGCAAAATCAAACGATAGAGCTGTTCATTTCATCGGCCTGGTGTCTGATGGGGGAGTGCACTCCCACATCAATCACCTCAAAGCCCTTTGTGATGTAACCCAGGCACAGGGGCTCAAAAAGGTATTTGTACACGCTTTTATGGATGGCCGGGATACTGACCCCGAAAGCGGAGTAGGTTTTTTGAAAGACTTGATGCAACACATTGATAATAAGCATGTTAAGCTTGCCTCTGTCATTGGGCGCTACTACGCTATGGATCGCGATAAGCGCTGGGAGCGGGTCAAACTGGCTTATGACTTGCTCGTTCACGGGCAAGGTGAGCCAACTGATGACCCACTGGCAACCATCAGAGCACATTACAAGGCTGGTGAAACAGATGAATTTCTGCATCCCATCGTGTGTACTGATGCCCAGGGCAAGCCACTGACTACTCTACGCGACGGCGACGTGCTGATTTGCTTTAATTTCCGTACGGACAGACCCAGGGAGATTTCTACCGTGCTGACACAAAGAGACATGCCTGAAATGGGTATGAAAAAACTCGAGCTCCGTTACGTGACAATGACCCGTTACGACGAGTCATTTCAACATATCAAAGTTATTTTTGAAAAAGACAACCTGACAAACACCCTGGGAGAAGTGCTTTCAAAAGCGGGCCTGACGCAAGTGCGCATCGCTGAGACGGAGAAATATCCCCACGTTACGTTTTTCTTCTCAGGCGGTAGAGAAGAGCCTTTTGAAAAAGAACGACGAATTCTGGTCGCCTCACCGAAGGTTGCTACCTACGACCTCAAGCCGGAAATGAGCGCCATCGAGGTGACCGATGCTGCCATTGCTGATATTGAACAAAACCAACCAAACTTTATATGTCTCAATTTTGCCAACACCGACATGGTGGGGCACACCGGCGTTTTCAGTGCGGCGATGAAAGCTGCCGAAACTGTGGATGCCTGCCTGGGTCGCCTGCTCAACACTGCATTAAAACACGAATATGAAGCTATCGTTATCGCTGATCACGGCAACTCGGATTTCATGATCAATGAAGACGGCTCGCCCAATACCGCCCATACCAAAAATCCGGTACCTTGTATTTATGTCAGCAAAAATCCGGAAGCTGCAAAGATTGTGGATGGAAAACTGGCCGACATTGCACCTACAATTCTCATGCTGCTGGGAATTCAGCCTCCAAACGAAATGGATGGAAAAGTGTTGATTACCCCCATTATGTCCACACTTGAAACTTAGGGACGGACGTGCAGAGAATAAGTTGGGTGTTTCGGCGGGAGTATGTTGGCGCCCAAATGCAGAAGTTATTGCCCGCACCTTCCTTAGAGCTTATTTGCAAATTGGTCACTTGGTCAACAATGGCTCCTGTTTTGTCCTGTCTTCCCTTTTTTTCAAATCTGTAGCGCTGCTACGCCACCACAAAAAGCTAAAAACCTGACAAAAAGTTGCTCATTTTCAGATGCTGTTTGGATGGGGGCTGCCAGAGATAAAAAGGAGGAGTTTTTTGCCCAGAGCGAAGGAAATTTTTCAACAATAGCGAAAGCTATTCCTTCCAAATTTCCTTCATTTTGGGTGGAAAGTAGCGTAAAAGGGCCGTTTTTTAGCCAAGTGACCAAAACGCAGAGAAGCTCTAAATTAGACAGATATGATTAGTGCAGTATTAAAAAACAGAAGAGCATGGTTCTATGGCTATGCCCTTTGTTTTTGGGGGTGCTCCCTCATTACTCTTTTTTCTTGTGGTGAAAACAGCTCCCCTGAAAATGCAAGAAAAGGGGAACAACTTTTCTTCGACCTCCGCGGCTATTTTGACAAAGAAGCCCAAAGACTTAAAGGACGCACGGTGAAAAAAGCGGCCTCTATTGATGGCCGTCGGGAAGAGCAAATCCAGGACAGCCTGGACTTTGCGCGGGAACTAAAAATTTTCTCTGAAAATGATATCAATCGTCCTGCCTGGAGTGATAGTTACCAAATAGACAGCACTTTTAATGGGCAAGGGGAGCTCGTACAGATCAGCTACACTGCCAACTCGGAAAAGTTGAAAACCCGCAAAATCCAGATTGACTTTGCAGATCAGGCCGTTTCGAAAATTTATATTGAAAGCGGAACTTCTTCAGCCGTTGCAGACACGAAACAAAAGCTAGTTTATGATCCATCGGGAGGATACTCCATTGAGCGCTTTCAGCAAGTCGCACTAACAGACGGCAACACTTTCTTAGTGGAGGTGGAATTCCGAGAGAATTAATAAGAGTTTGTTTGCGTTTTGGTGCTTGAGCAGAGATGCTGTTGGGATTGAGCTTACCGAGCTAAAAAGGTGTCTTTTCCGCGCAGAGCCAAGCAAATTTTTCAGCAATAACCGAGACTATCCCTTCAAAATTTCCTTGGCTCTGGACAAAAAATCCATTCTTTTTATCTCCGGCAGCCCCCATCCAAACGGCATCTGAAAACGAGCAATTTTTCGTCAATTTTTCTCCTTTTTTCCGTTGTGTAGCAGCGCTACGGAGCTGGAAAAAAGGGAAAAGTGGCGCAAAAGGGCCATTTTAACCAAGTGACCCAATCGCAAACAAGCTCTAAATCCCTGCTTACCTCTCTGCCTCTTTCTACCCCCTGAGAAGGTTGTTTTTCTTTAAATGTCCGGATTTGGAAAGAAAAACCAGGTAGAGGATTTATTTGCCCTACCTGTGGTTAATTGTTCCACGTGAAACAGATGCTGTTTTGGGGATTGACTTTTAGAAATGCTCTAAGAGCCAGTTTTTGAAAGGTTGAAATTCTGTACCCAGCTGTACGGCGTGTTTCTCTTTGTTTGCTAAAACAGCCAGCCGTTGAGGCACAGCCACGGGCTGTGCCAGGATGGCTTCGACGTGGGGCAAGAACTTTGAGGGGTGAGCAGTTTCCAGGACTACTCCTATTGTGCCCGGATTTTCTAGGTGGTATTGTTTCAATGCCAAGTACCCCACAGCACCGTGGGGGTCAAGCAGATAGTTGAATTTTGTGTAAACTTCCTTTACTGCGGATTTGGTTTGCTCATCGGTAAATGCGTAGCCCGTAATTTCTTCTTTTAGTTTGTTCCACGTGGAACCATAGAGGTCGAGCATTCTGGCAAAATTAGAGGGATTTCCCACGTCCATGGCATTGGAAAGGGTAGGGACGGAAGGCCGTGGCATGAACACTCCCGTTTCTAAGTATTTAGGTACAATGTCGTTGGCGTTGGTAGCTGCGATAAACTGTTGGATAGGAAGCCCCATTTTTTTTGCAAACAACCCGGCCGTCAAGTTGCCAAAGTTGCCGCTCGGAACACAAAACACGACCGGCATCCCGTCGTCTTTCAATTGCTTGTAGGCCTCGAAGTAGTAAAAAGATTGCGGAATGAGCCGGGCAATATTGATAGAGTTGGCAGAGCTGAGTCTAATTTTTTGCGACAATTCAGTGTCGAGAAAAGCCTCCTTGACTAATGCCTGGCAATCATCGAAGGTTCCTGCCACTTCAATGGCAGTGATGTTTTCCCCCAGTGTGGTCAGTTGTTTTTCCTGGAGAAGGCTGACCTTGCCCGAAGGGTAGAGAACAACCACCTTAATCCCGGGAGTTTTGAAAAAGCCAGCAGCTACCGCTCCTCCTGTATCCCCGGATGTGGCTACAAGAATCACCAATTGCTGATCGTTTCCTTTGTTGAAATAGCTCATCAACTGTGCCATGAACCTGGCCCCAAAATCTTTGAAAGCCAGCGAAGGCCCGTGAAAAAGCTCGAGGATGTAAGTCTCAGCATCCAGTTTGACTACCGGTGCAGGAAATGAAACCGCATTTTCGATAATGGCCTTTAAGTCTGCATCGGGGATAGCACCATCGAACAGATGCCTGCATATTTCAAACCCAATTTCCTGAAAGGAGTAGCTTTTTAAATTTTTGATGAAACTGTCGGGCAATGAAGGCAAGCTCTCGGGCATGTAAAGCCCGTTGTCTTCGGGTAATCCTTTGAAAACGGCTTCCTGAAGGGAAACAAACCGGGTCTTATTTTTTGTGCTGTATAATCGCATGGCTAACCGCTTTAGATTTGTAGTTCTTTCGTAACTACTTAGCAAGGAGCTGTATCAAAAGCCAACTGGCGGCGGCTGCCAAAGGTGGCGGTTTGACTTGTAAGACAGACTCAAATGCCCTCTGAGTAGTTACGTTCTTTTAGTTGAAATTTTCTCCGCAGTAGTTTTTGCCACCCATCAGATGGACTAAAGTTTCACGGCTCCTTCCTGGTTGACCCGTGAAATATACAGGTCGTTTTCAATTCCGGCTTGTGCGTAAATCCGTTTCATGGCCTCGCCAACTTCTTCGGCAATCAGACTGTTGGCGCTGAGGGCAAAGATGGAAGGCCCCGACCCTGAAATACTACAGCCCAGAGCACCCGCCTTCAACACAGCTTCTTTCACTTCGTAAAAATACGGTATCAGCTTTGCTCGCTGTGGCTCAATGACCAAATCCTGCAACGCCCGCCCAACCAAGGAGATGTCTGAATTAAACATCCCAATAATGAAAGCCCCAAGATTGGCACTCTGCTGAACGTGGCTTTTTAATGAAATTGAATCACTTAGGATGTTCCGGGCCTCTTTGGTCAACACCTCTACATGCGGATAAATAACCGTGGCGTAAACTCCCCGCGGAATTGGGATACGGTGGGTGTCCGGGGTTTCATTCTCCCTGATGAGCAACAGGCCACCCAGAAGAGAAGGTCCGACGTTATCAGCGTGTAACCCACCTGAAGCGAGGAACTCACCCTGTAAAGCGAAAGGAAGCAACTCCCTTTTTTCCAGAGGCCGTTTCAAAAGCTCATTCACTGCGAAAACGCCGGCTACTGCACTCGCTGCGCTGCTGCCTAAGCCACTACCTATGGGCATTTTTTTATGGACTTCCATTTCGATTCCAATACTCTGCTCGCCAAGATGCTCTAAGAGCTTGAGTGCAGCAAATCCCGCTGTATTTTTCAGCGGATCGTAGGGCAGCTTCCCATGCGCACCGGATATGAGCGTAATGCGCAACCCCGGCGTATTTGCGAAACGCACAATTACTTCATCTCCCGGTTGCTCCAGGGCAAACCCAAGTACGTCAAAACCTACGGCAACATTCCCGACCGAGGCGGGAGCAAAAACTTTTATTCCTGCATTCATTTATAGAATCTATTTATTGAGGATCAACGACTTGTGAAATAAATGTTTTCAAACACCAAATCGCAAACAAGCTCTAAGGGCCTCAATCCTTAAAAACACCCTGAATTTGTGGAAGGAGGGAGAAAAAATGAAATTTTTTCTCCCTCCTTCCGCACCCTCCTAAATAGTTACATATTTCTAAACAAAGAGCAACGACTTGTTGGGAAATGCCCCCGAGGTAGAGATTGAAAATTTCATCCAGGGCCAATTTTTGGTTTTCTGCCGGGCAGTAGCGATGTGAACATCTCTCCTGCAAATTAGACCAGGTAGTTTCCAATTCTCACCACCTCAGCAAACAATCCTGCTGCTGTAACTTCGGCCCCAGCACCCGGCCCCCGCACCACGAGCGGTCGCTCCTTGTATCGCTCCGTTGTGAAAACGATCATGTTGTCACTGCCGCTCAAGGCGTAGAAAGGATGCGAAGCTCCTACTGTTTTCAGGCCGATATGGGCTTTGCCGTTTTCAAGGCTAGCAATCATGCGGAGGGCCTTGCCTTGTTGTTCTGCAGCTGCTGACATTTTTTCAAAGTGACTATCAGATTCCTTTAAAATTTTAAAAAAGGCTTCTACGTCAGGGGCTTCCTCCGCTTCTTTGGGCAAAATGCTTTCTATGACGATATCTTCGGCTTCCATTTTCAGGCCGGTCTCCCGGGCGAGTATAAGCAATTTGCGACGGATATCAGCTCCACCGAGGTCTTCCCGGGGGTCAGGCTCGGTATAGCCCCGTTCTTTAGCCTCTCTTACAATTTCGCTGAACTTCTTCCCCTGTCTAAACTCGTTAAATATAAAGGACATTGTGCCCGACAGGACACCCTCGATCCTGATGATGCGGTCGCCGCTGGTGATGAGGTCATCCAGCGTGGATAACACCGGCAAGCCAGCACCCACATTGGTTTCATACATAAACCGGACTCCCCGGCGGGTAGCAATGTTTTTCAAACGCTGGTACTGCAAAAAGGAAGAAGATGTAGCTATCTTGTTGGGGGTTGAAATAGAAATACTGCTTTCCAAAATGGTTTCGTAAAAATTGGCAACCTGCCCATTGGCCGTATTGTCCAGGAAAATGGTATTCGACAGATTCAAGGACTTCATGCGGCTGACGAATGCCGCCAAATCGGTTGCTTCTGCCGCTGCTTCCAGCTCTTCCCTCCACTGGTCGAGAGGAATACCTTCCTCGTTAAAGAGCATTTTTCGGCTGTTGGCTAAGCCTACGATCTTGATTTCCAGACTTCGTTTTTCTTTGAGATATTCTGCTTGCTCCCTGATCTGCTGAAGGAGAGTGGAGCCAATGAGGCCCACCCCAACTATGAACAAGTGCAGCTCTTTTGTATCGGAGAGGAAGAATGCCTCGTGCAGGGCATTCATGGCTTTTGCTTCGTCGCCCTTTGCAATGACGATGGAAATATTTAGCTCAGAAGAGCCTTGGGCGATAGCTACTACGTTTACACCGTTTTTTCCCAAAGCCTGGAACATGCGTCCTGAGATACCGGGCCGGTAGCGCATGTTTTCTCCGACAACGGCAACTACAGACAAATTCAACTCCACCTTAACAGGATCCACCATGCCTTTTTCAAGCTCATAGTTAAACTCTTCCTCAACCTGTTGTTTGGCCTTTGCTGCTAGTTCGGGAGGAATAGCAAAAGTAATGGAGTGCTCAGAGGAGCCTTGTGTGATCAAAATGACGCTGATCCCCGCTCTGGCTAGGCTGCCAAACAAGCGGCCTGCAATACCTGGCATGCCAAACATCCCTCCACCTTGCAGGGTGAGCAACACCACGTTTCCAATAGAGGAAATGCCCGTAATTGCCCGCCCCGATGGATCGCGTTTGTCCGTAACCACAGTTCCCCGGAAATTGGGATTGTGGGTGTTTTTAATAAAAAGAGGAATTCGTTTTTGCAACGCAGGTTGCAGCGTGGGCGGATAGATCACCTTTGCGCCAAAATGTGATAGCTCCATCGCCTCGGCGTAGGTCATCGTCGGAATGGTGAAGGCCTTTTTTACCTTGCGTGGATCTGCAGTGAGAACCCCATCCACATCGGTCCAAATTTCGATGGCTTCGGCATCCAGCCCAGCTGCGATGAGCGCTGCGGTGTAATCAGAGCCTCCCCGGCCCAGCGTGGTGGTGAGATCGTCGTTTGTAGCGCCAATAAATCCTGTAACAACTTGTATTTCAGGATGTTGTGAGTAATATTCTCGAATCAGCGGGTAGGTTGCATGGAAATCAACTTTGGCAAAACCAAAAGAATCATTAGTGCGAATAACCTTTCTGGCGTCGAGGTAAGCAGCCTGAATGCCCACCTGCTGCATGGCGTGGGCGATGATAAAAGCAGAGCTGCGCTCACCAAAACTCACCACGTAATCCACCGTGCGGGGAGTAGCCTCCCGCACGAGAAAGACGCCGTTGAGCACATTGCTCAACGAGTGATATTTTCGATCCAGCTCGGCCGTCACCTGGCTTTTTTGGTTGTCTTTCAGCAGTGCAGTAATAGCCTCCTGGTGGCGTAGTAAGAATTTTTCAAAGAGTTCTTTGTAGCTTTCGTCTCCTGCAGCTGCCAGCCGGCTCATTTCGAGCAGGCTATCCGTCACCCCACTGAAGGCAGAGAAGACGACGGTGAAATGTTCACCCTTGCTGTAATAACTTTTCAGGATTTCGAGCAGGCTTTTGATGCGCTCGGGAGTGCCGACGGAACTTCCGCCAAATTTGAGGACTTTCATGGGTGGTTCTGGTTTTGGAAAAATAGTGCTTCTGATTTACGTTTAAAGCAAGGTCGTGTTCTGAAAAATGAATGCCAAAAGTAGAGATTTTACAGCCGGTAAATTTATTTTTACTGGATAAATTGCTCTTTTTCAAAACGATAGAAAATTAGCCTTTATTCTATGGAAAACTACACAAGCTCTGATCTACCCATTACCTCTTGGGCAGAAAATGACCGGCCGCGGGAAAAACTGATGACTCATGGCCACCAGGTACTCTCCGATGCAGAATTGCTGGCCATTCTGATAGGCTCAGGTAGCCGCAATGAGTCGGCCGTGAAACTTGCCCGGCGCATTCTAGATTCTGTAGATAGAAACCTCAATGAATTGGGCAAGCGAAGCCTCGGCGAATTGATGAAATTTAAAGGCATTGGAGAAGCCAAAGCCATCACCATTTCCGCAGCCCTTGAGCTGGGGCGCCGCCGGCAGGCAACAGCCTCGCTTGAAAGGCCAGTGATAAAGAGCAGCAAGGATGTTTATCAGTTAATGGCACCGCACCTCTCCGATTTGCAACACGAAGAATTTTGGATCCTGCTGTTGAATAAAGGCAATAAAGTGATTAGCCGGGATCAGTTGAGCATAGGTGGTACGGATGCAACCGTTGTAGATGTTAGAATTGTATTCAAAAAAGCAATAGAGGGACTGGCCACTTCTATCATTCTGTGCCACAATCATCCATCGGGTACGCTTCGCCCAAGTCAGGCAGATATTGACTTGACCAAAAGATTAAAAGCCGCAGGCGACACCATTGGGCTGCCTGTTCTTGATCACCTGATTGTCTGCGATAGTGGCTACTACAGTTTTGTCGATGAAGGGATCTTGTAAAGAGGCTGCTCACGATGAAGGCAGATATTGGTTGCCTTTTTTTCCAAAACAATAGGATTAGCTACCTTTGCTCTTTACTTTTGAAATAATTTGTTGAAAAAGACGGCCAACTAATTACCCTGCCGGGCTAATTTTGAGGAATCCGGGAAAAGTGGTAGTCATCACATTAAACCCGGAAACAACCCTCCTGCTGCCTTTGATCGTTTGATTGAGCATGGCAACAAAAAAGAATCCAAACCAATTGTCTTTCCGGTTAGGCAACGACGACCGGGTACCTAAGTTATTTGGGGTCCTGTTACTGTTTGTAGCAGCCTACCTTTTCGTTGCCTTTGCGTCCTATCTGTTTACCTGGACGCATGACTACGCCGAGGTAAATAATAAGCCCCTGAGCGAATTGTTCAGCGAAGGATTTCAGGCTTCGAACTTGCTGGGAAGGCTGGGCGCTATTGTTTCCAATACTTTCTTTTGGTGGGGATTTGGCCTGCCTTCGTTTATCCTGGCTTATCTGGGGGCGGTGTATGGTTGGTCCATGATTAAGCGCATTCCGCTGCGGGTGCACTTGCCGCTGTTGCGGCAGTCCATTGTCGTCATGTTGTTGTCCTCTGTTTTTCTGGAGTTTATTTTTGGCGAGGCTACTTTTCCCTGGGGGGGGGCCTTCGGAGAGGCAGTGAGCTCCTGGATGACCAGCTTTGTCGGCGTTCTGGGCATGATCATCTTGTTCTTATTTATTTTTATAGGTATCATCGTTTGGTTCGTAAATCCTAACTTCAATGAACTTACGCCCCGAAAGGCCTGGTATGAAACCAAATTGTGGTTTTCGGACATTTTCAATCGTCGCTACACCCGGCGCAAAGCTTCCCGGGCAAGTTCCACAACACCGATATCGCCCATTGTAAAGCAGAGTTCTGCCCAGGTGGTTAACCAAGGAGGACAGAGCGAAGGTGGATTTGACCTGGTTTCTAGCAATGACAAGCAACAGGCCGCAAAACCACAACCGCTCAGGCCGGGTGACGCCGACTTTGAAATCGAAGCACCTGCACAGGCTGAGGCTGCGCCTCCTGCCCCCGATGACCTGCCAAGCGTCGTCCCTCCCGTGAGCATTGCCGGCTCTGAACAGGGCACCCTTTTTCCCGAAATGGCTGCTGCTCAGGACAGCAAGAACTTTAGCGAGCCTTACGATCCAACTTTGGAACTTTCCTCTTACGAATACCCGGTGCTTCCCTTGTTAAATGATTATGCCGATCAAAAAATAGAAATTGACAGAGCAGAACTCGAAGCAAACAAGGACCAGATCGTAGATACGCTGCTTAATTATAAAATTGAGATTGTAAAAATCCGGGCAACTATTGGCCCCACAGTTACCTTGTACGAGATTGTGCCGGCTCCAGGGGTGCGTATTTCGAGGATAAAAAACCTGGAAGACGATATCGCTCTTAGTCTGGCTGCATTGGGCATTCGCATCATTGCCCCTATTCCAGGCCGCGGCACGATAGGCATCGAAGTGCCTAACAAAAACAAGCAAATCGTCGCACTGCGGGAGTTGTTGGCCTCTGACAAGTATAAGCGCTCGAAAATGGATTTGCCCATTGCCTTGGGTAAGACCATTTCCAACGAAGTCTTCGTGGTGGATCTGGCGAAAATGCCTCACCTGTTGATTGCTGGTGCCACGGGTCAGGGCAAATCCGTTGGAATCAATGCCGTGCTGGTCTCACTTTTGTATAAAAAACACCCCTCGCAGCTCAAACTCGTGCTGATAGACCCTAAAAAAGTCGAACTGTTCCCCTACTCGAAACTCCTTTCACACTTCCTCGCCTTTCTGCCAGACCAGGAAGAACCAATCACGACGGAGACGAACAAAGTGATTCACACCCTCAACTCTTTGGTCATTGAGATGGAGACCCGGTACGACCTGATGAAAAAAGCACACGCCAGAAATATCACAGAGTACAATGAAAAATTTGTTTCCCGCAAGCTAAATCCAAACAACGGACACAAATTTATGCCCTTCATCGTGCTGGTCATTGATGAGTTTGCTGACCTGATCATGACGGCAGGCAAGGAAATTGAACTGCCGATTGGTCGCCTGGCACAGCTTGCCAGGGCCGTGGGAATCCACCTCGTCATTGCTACCCAGCGCCCATCCGTTAACATTATCACAGGAGTGATCAAAGCCAATTTCCCTGCCCGTATCGCCTACAAAGTATCCGCAAAAGTGGACTCCCGCACCATCCTGGATGCCAGTGGTGCAGAGCAGTTGGTAGGCCGTGGCGACATGTTGTTCTCGGTTGGAGGTGATATGATCCGCCTTCAATGCGCATTTGTGGACACGCCGGAAATCGAAAATGTGATCCAGTTCATCGCCGACCAAAGAGGATACCCTGAGCCGTTCTACCTGCCGGAATATCACGGCGACGACGATGACATGAATGAGCCGGGCGCCTTCGACCCCAGCGACATGGATGATATGATGGAGGACGCAGCCCGCCTGATCGTGCAAAGTCAGCATGGTTCTACCTCCATGATACAACGTCGTTTGAAACTGGGTTATAACCGGGCAGGACGTATTATGGATCAATTAGAAGCGATAGGCGTGGTAGGGCCTGCCGAAGGAAGTAAGCCTAGAGAAGTTTTAATATATGACGAGATGGAATTGGAACGGTATTTGGAAACTTGGAAGACTAGGAAATAGGAGGCAAATCCTTGAACGTGTAAGATTCGTCAAGGAAATAATCAAGCCCGGTGAACTCAGGTTCGCCGGGCTTTTTCTATTTGTTGAAAAATTTGCTTGGCTCTGGGCGGAAAAGACACCTTTTTAGCCTGGTAAGCTCAATCCCAACAGCATCTCTGCTCAAGCACTAAAACGTAAACAAGCTCTAAGTCTAGAGTGGAAATGGCTTTGTAGAAAGTAAAACGTATATTTTACTTTATTTTTTTTGCTTCCACAGTAGTTACATTGTATGAAAATTGTACTTCACCTCAGTGAGAAACAGCCCATGAGGCGGCACACTCCAGCTTTTTTTTAAATGGATTTGGGTTTCCATCGCATGTTGCACTTCGTCCAAAGACGTTTTTCCAAGGCCTGTGTTGAGGCACATTCCAACGACGAGGCGAACCATTCCGCGGAGGAAGCGATTGGCTGAAATAGAGTAGGTAAGTTTCCGCTGCTCCAAGTCCAGCACCCATTCCGAACGGTGCAGACTGCACTTCATGGTTTGCACGTCGGTGTTGCTTTTGCAAAAGGGCAAAAATTCGCTGTAATTTAAAAGCATCCTGGCTGCCTGCTGCATCTTTTCAAAATCCAGTTTTTCAAAAAAAGGAAAATGCCAGGCCTGATAGGTCTCAAAAGGATTTTTATCCAGAACAATGCGGTATTCGTAGCTGCGCAAAATGGCATCAAAGCGGGCATGAGCTTCATCGCTGACTGGAAATATTTGCCGGATGGCGATATCTGCTGGCAGCAATCTGTTCATCCGCCTGAGGAACTCCTTTGGAAATTGCCCCTCAAAATCAAAGTGCATAAAATACCGGCTGGCATGGACCCCGGTGTCGGTCCTGCCACACCCCACAACTTCTATCTCTGCTCCGAGGATGGTAGCCAACGCCTGGCTGATCACTTCCTGAACGGAAGATGCGTTGTGTTGCTTCTGCCAACCGTGATAGTTTGTTCCGTTGTAAGCAAGTTCTGAAAAAAAGCGCATGGCGAAAGATAGGAAAATCGCCCGGAATTAAAATGCACCTGCTGTCCTTGCGAGGCAGCAGGTGCATTTAGAGCTTGTTTGCGTTTTGGTGCTTAACCGGGAAGGTGTTTTACAAAGGTAATTGGTAACGACTGCATCAAGCATCAAATTTTCATACATCAGCGATAAATCCAAATAGTTTCTAAGTGCTGACAGAACTATGTGAAAATTTAAGACTCTCAGTAGTTACAGCCATTGTATAATTCTTTATGCTGCTTTTAACATTCCGTATTTTGACCGTTCAAACTTTTCGGCAGCATAGCTTTCAGTGACTTTAAACTCTCTGATATCCCGCTGGGAGGGCAACTCGAACATAGCATCTTTCATAATCGCTTCGCAAATTGTGCGGAGTCCTCTGGCTCCCAATCGGAATTCCAGGGCTTTCTGTGCGATGTAATCAATTGCTTCTTGCGAAAAGACCAGGCGAATCCCCTCATAGGCGAAGAGTTTGGTGTATTGCCGGAGCAGGGAGTTTTTGGGTTCGGTGAGGATTTTGCGTAGGGTGTCAAAATTCAGTGGTTCGAGATAGGTTACGATTGGCAGGCGGCCAACCAATTCGGGGATCAGTCCAAAGCGCTTGAGGTCAATGTGATTGACGTATTTGATCAGGTTATCCCGTTCAATGCCGTTGTTTTCGTCTGCTTTGAATCCGATCACGTGCGTGTTCATGCGGCGGGCGATTTGTTTTTCAATGCCATCGAAGGCGCCACCGCAGATGAACAGGATGTTTTGGGTATTGACCTTGACGAGTTTCTGTTCGGGGTGCTTTCGGCCCCCCTGGGGTGGTACATTGACATCCGTTCCTTCCAACATTTTCAACATTCCCTGTTGGACGCCTTCTCCAGACACGTCGCGGGTAATGGAAGGATTGTCGCTTTTGCGGGCTATTTTATCAATTTCATCTATGTAAACGATTCCGCGCTCGGCGGTGGCCACGTCGTAATCGCAGACTTGCAGCAGGCGGGAGAGGATGCTTTCGACGTCTTCGCCCACATAGCCTGCTTCTGTGAAAACAGTGGCATCAACAATAGCGAAGGGAACGTTGAGGAATTTAGCGATTGTTTTTGCCATGAGGGTTTTACCGGTCCCTGTTTCTCCGACAAAAAGCAGGTTTGATTTTTCAATTTCAACGTCGTCCACCATGTCCTGGTTAAGTCGCTTGTAGTGGTTATAAACAGCTACAGACAAAGTTCTTTTTGCTTCATCCTGGCCAATGACGTATTGGTCGAGATGTTCTTTGATCCGCAAAGGGGTCAAATCTTCGGGCAATTTAAAATCGCTTAGAACAGCAGGAGGGGTGTGCTCGCGTTTATTTTTGTAAAGTTCTTCTTCGATGATGTCAACGGCCTGCTCCACACAAGTCTCGCAGATATGCCCTTCGATGCCTGCAATGAGGATCAGTGCCTCTGATTTGTCCTTTCCGCAAAAAGAGCAATGGTAGTTTTGTTTACTTCGGCGCATAAGTTTACCGGTATTTATAAACTTCAAAGTTCAAGGACTGAGCATTGCAGCACCTTGAACTTTGTTATCTTCTTCAAAAAGACGGTTAAGCTTTTTTCAATTGCGGGCGTTCCAGAACTTCGTCTAGCAGTCCGTATTCTTTAGCCTCGATAGCTGTCATCCAGTTGTCGCGGTCGCAATCTTTTTCAATGATTTCGTAATCTTGCCCGGTGTGGTGAGACAAAATCTCATACAGGTCTTTTTGCATTGCTTTGATGAGGCGATAGGAAATCTCCATGTCTGCGACCTGTCCTTGCATGCCTCCCAGGGGCTGGTGAATCATGACCCTTGCGTGTTGCAAGCCGGTACGTTTCCCATTGGTTCCCGCTGCGAGCAGGACGGCACTCATCGAAGCGGCTAAGCCCGTGCAGATGGTGCCTACGTCGGGTGAAATATACTGCATTGTGTCGTAGATGCCCAACCCTGCTGTTACCGAACCTCCGGGGCTGTTGATGTACATCTGGACATCGCGTTTGTTGTCTGCTGAATCAAGAAAGAGCAGTTGTGCCTGTATGACATTGGCGACATAATCAGTGATGGGCAAGCCCAGAAAGATGATGCGATCCATCATCAGCCTGGAGAACACATCCAGCCCTACGATGTTCATCGGCCTTTCTTCTATGACGTTGGGCGTAAAGCCGACAATGTTCGGTATGGCCTGAGTTGTTTTTTCGGCATAGGTTTCAAGGTGCATGCTACTCATCCCCAGGTGTTTGGTAGCGTATTGCAAGAATTCATTTTTGTGAAACATAAAACTCTTTTTGTTTTTTAGCCTCCTAAATTCAGCAGATTCAAACCTGAATTTGCGATGGCCTGATTAGAAACGCCTTTTAGCCCATATAGTTCAGGTAAAGCGAAAATTGCCCGGTTTGCCAGGTTTTATTCCTCCTCTTCCTGTTTCACTTCTAGGTCGGAAGTTTTATGCGATTTGCCAACCATTTTCTGGAGGTGGGCAGCGTACAGTTTTTCAAAGTCTTCGTCTGAAATAGGCACTTCTATTAGCGTCACATCTTCTTTAATCTTCTCTATCATTTGTTTGAGGAAGAAACTGGAAGATAATTCTTCAACCATTTGGGGGTCCTTCAGCATTCGTTGAACAATAGGTGCAAACAGCTCCTTGCTGTAAAAATCCTTGTAGTAACTGGCCATTCTTTGGTAGGCTAAATTTTCCAGATCCATGTGGGTTAACTCTAACTGGTACTGATCATAAAGTTTATTCCTGACCAGATTCCAGCGCAAGTCATCTAAGAAGTCTTCAAAGTTTCCTATTATTTCTTTAGCCTTGGTGGGGTGAGTGAGTAGAACCCAGCGTTTGACAAAATCCTCGGGAAGTGTCAGGTTGTCCTTGTTGAGTTCCAATATCCGCATGCGCACATTGTCGATCAGCATAGAATCAACCTCTTCTTGATACTTTTTAACTGTTGCTTTGCTCATTTCGGCTAGGGCTTCTTGTTCGCTGCTTACAATCCCTTTTCCGAATGCCTTATCAAAAAACTCCTGGTTCAATTCTGTGGGGACGAATCGCTTTACATTTTCGATGGTGGCCTCAAACATCTCACCAACCATTAAATTTTTTTCAAAATCGTTAGAGTTAAAATTTAGCAGAAGTCCTTCGACTTCTTCCCGACTTGCCTCCTTATCCAGTTCGTAGATATTAAAGCGAATCACCTCTCCTTTCTTTTTTGTTGCCAGTTCAGTTTTCACCTCCCCTTCGCTGATAGAATCAAAAGTGATTGAAAAGGTCGTTTCCCAGCCATCAGTTTTAAGTTCGTCGCCATCCAACTCCCGGGCGCTGAAAATGAGAAGGTCATTCCCTTCAATTGCCCCCTCCACATCTACCCTTGATCCGTGTAATTTGAGGAGCTGCTGTAACTGGTTATGTATCTTTTCTGCGGATATTTCAATTTTATAAACTTCATACTCGCTTTCTGCATCTACTCCTTTTATATGGAACTCAGGAAACATGCCTGCGTCAAATTTGAAGGTATAGTCTTCCAGTGAATTGGGGTTAAAATCGACCGGATTTTGGTCCTCCCTGGGGATGGGTTGGCCGATGTAACGGGTCTTCGTGGTTGCTATTTCCTGTGTTAGCTCGTTCTGTAATAAATCTATTACGATTTCGCTTAACAGGCTCTTGCCATACATCTTTTTTAAAAAGTTGATGGGGGTTTTCCCCTTGCGAAATCCTTTGATAGTGGCTTTGTCTTTGAGTTCGTTCAATTCTTTTTTGAACTTTGGCTCATAATCTTCTTTGGCGATGGTGACTGTCAGCACAGCATTAAGTGCGTCAATGTCCTCTCTTACAACTTTAGGCATGAGTGTGCTTACTTTTAGAAGTGGATAAGGAAGGGTATAAATTGAGGATTAAAGGCTTCCGGGCAAAAACACAAAGTGCCAATAAGCCTCCTCTATAAGTGCGGGTGGAGGGACTCGAACCCCCAAGCCTCGCGGCACCAGATCCTAAGTCTGGCGCGTCTACCAGTTTCGCCACACCCGCAAATAGCTGATTATCAAGCGATAATAGGTATCATTTGACAAAAGCCGGGCAAAGATAAACACCTTTTTGTAAAATTATGCTCAGGTCCATTTCAAAAAAGGGAGTAGAATTTGACAAAAAGAAGTGGTAATTGAAAGGAAATCAATTGCTTAACATCACTGGCATGACCAGCATGAGAATATCCTCTCCTTCTGTCTCCTCTGCTGGCAGCAGGATGCCGGCTCTGGAAGGCGTCGCAAGCTCCATCTTTACGTCTTCTGATTCCAGCACGCCCAGCATTTCAGCCATAAACTTTGCATTAAATCCAATGGTCAATGGGCTGCCGTCGTAGGTGCAGGGAAGCTGTTCATTCGCTTCATTGGAGAAGTCCAGATCCTGAGCAGAAACGGTGAGGCTGTTCGGAGAGATATCAAATATTACTTGATTGGTTGTTTTGTTGGCATAAATGACAATCCGCTTGAGTGAGCTTTGCAGATCGGCTCGCCTGATAGTCAGTAGGTTGGGGTTCCCCACTGGGATGACTGAATTGTAATCCGGGTAGCGCTGGTCAATCAGGCGGCAGACTAAGTGAGTGTCGTCAAAGGAGAAAAAGGCATTTGCCTTGTCCAATGACAGGGTGACATTGCCTTCTGCGGGCAGGGCAGCTTTGAGTAAATTTAGCGACTTCTTGGGTATGATAAAGGAAGTGGCCACTTCGCCTGAAATATTGTCAGAAAAAGTGTAGCGAACCAATTTGTGGGCGTCCGTAGCGACAAAAGTCAGTTTGTTAAAATCCAGAGAAACGTAAACTCCCGTCATTGCCGGGCGAAGCTCGTCGCTGCTGGTGGCGAAAAGCGTCTTGCTGATTGCTTTTGAAAGAAGGGTTGCTGGAATGGTCACCGTGTCCTCTTGCTCTGGTTCTGGAATGCGGGGATAGTCTTGCCCGCTTTCACCTGCCAGGCGGTATTTCCCATAAGCAGAAGTGATCGTAATGGCGAAGGTCTCGTCATCTACTGTGATAGTGATGGGTTGGTCGGGGAGTGCTTTCAGGGTGTCCAGCAAAATCTTCGCAGGAATGGCCACGACGCTATCGCCATCGGACATCACTTCCAGCCTGTTGGTGATAGAAGTTTCCAGGTCGGTAGCAGAAATAGTGAGCTGGTTTTTTTTAATGGTGAATAAAAAATCATCCAGAATCGGCAACACCGGATTGGTCGCAATAGCTCCATTTGCCACTTGTATTTGTTTGAGTAATTCGGAGGATGACACACTGAATTTCATAGAATACGCTGTTTTGATTGCTTTTGCGCAAAAATAGATTTTGACGCAAAATAAGTGAACAAAAGTAATCAACAGGTTGTGGATGAGGTAATATTGAGGCAACTTCCCTGCTAATCACCTCCATAATTCCAAATTCTGTTATCTTGTTTTCAAGTAGTTGCTTTGGAGGCTGTCAGCGGAGGGAAAGAGACTTCGGGCTTTTTCTCTCCTGCAAGCTGGTTACTTTTTAAAAATGAATGAACTGACTCCAACCATGTGCAATTTTTTTAAAATCAGCTTTTCAGCTTTGTTTCTCTTTTTAACTGCAACCCTGTTGCTACCGGCCCAGATCACCGATGACTTTTCAGACGGAGACCTGAACTCCAACCCTGCATGGCTGGGTGATACGGCAAATTTTGTAGTAAACGGCGCCCTGGAGCTTCAGTTGAACGCTCCCGCAGCAGGCTCCTCCTCTCTTTTTACTCACACAGGATTCCCCTACATGGCAGCCTGGGAAATTTACCTGCGCATGGAGTTCGACCCTTCCAGTTCTAACCGACTTAGAATTTACTTGTTTTCTAACTCCGAAAACCTGCTGACGGGGAGCGGGTATTTCCTGCAAATCGGAGAAGATGGTTCGGCAGATGCCATAAAATTGTATCGCCAGGACGAGGGCAACGCTAAGCTCCTGGCCTCCGCTACTGCTGGAGCTGTAGCAGTGTCTCCTCATCTTCGCTTGAGGGTCACCCGGGAAAATGGAGCGCACTGGAAATTGGAAGCTGACTACTCGGGAGCTTACAATTTCAGCGCTGAACTCGAAACTACCGATGCGACATACGAGGGCGCAGCAGGTTATTTCGGCCTTCATTGCACGTACACGACAACCCGGAAGGACAAGTTTTTCTTTGACGATATCAGTATCCCTGAGCCGGTGCCTGATACCTTGCCGCCAGTACTGGTTGCAGCAAAAGCGACCTCTGCAGTTGAAATAGATGTCTTTTTTGATGAACCCTTGGAGGAAATCACCGCTACAGAGCCAGCACATTTTTCAATCAACAATGGTATTGGCGAACCAGCAGCTGCGTTTCAGGACGAAATAGAAAAGCACCTCATCCATCTCTCACTCATGTCTCCCCTGGTCAATCTTACAGAGTACACCCTGACCACCCAGGGTGTCAGCGATTTGAACGGCAACGTCAGTCCCGCACAAGAAATCGAGTTTTCCTTTATCGAAACAGCAGATGCTGAGGAGTACGATGTTTTGATCAACGAAATTATGGCCGACCCCACCCCTCCTGTCACACTGCCACAAGTCGAATTTATCGAGCTGTTCAACAACAGCGATAAAGTCATTGACCTGGCAGGATTTACTTTTTCCACCGGCGGCACACCTCAGGTTTTTCCCTCCGCACTAATGCTGCCGGGCAGCTATCTCATCGTCTGTGATGCCACGGCCGTTGACTCGCTTGCCATTTACGGAACAGTCGTTGCCCTGCCGAAATTTCCCACACTCGTGAACACGGCCGGCAGCCTGACTTTGACCAATGCGCTCGGCCGGGTTATTCATCACCTCAGCTACGACATCGCCTGGTACAAAAACTCACAAAAATCACAAGGAGGCTGGACACTGGAACTTATCAACCCCCTTGCCCCCTGCGCTGCTGAGTCCAACTGGATAGCTTCGGTTAATTTGGCCGGAGGGACACCTGGTAAGCCAAACTCTGTTTTTGCACCTGTACCCGACCAAACAGGACCCCAACTGACCCGGATTTTTGCACAGCCTGAAAAGCCCGATGAGATTAGCTTGTTTTTCAATGAACGCCTGGACAGAGACCGGGCAACAGACCCAACCGGCTATCAGCTCGTCCCGGATGTTCCAATTGTCAGTGCATCCCTGCTATCTCCCTCTGAGGACATCGTCTTGCTAAAGCTGGCTTCTTCGCTTGAGCAAAGCCGACTTTATCAGGTGGCAGTGCGGGAGTTTATCACCGATTGTATCGGCAACCCCATGACAGATGTGAACAGCCTCTCACTGGCATTGCCCGAATTGCCCCAACCACAGGACCTCGTCATCAATGAAATATTGTTCAATCCGGTAACCGGTGGATTTGATTTTCTGGAAATTTATAACCGCTCAAAAAAGATCCTGAATCTGGGCGACCTCATCATCGGCAACATTTCGAAGGGAGGGGATACCATATTAATAAAGGTAGTTGAAAATAGACTCATCTTCCCGGGAGAATATGCCGTGTTTTCGGATAGCCCATCTGACATCCGGGAACGCTATTTTGTAAAAAATGAAAAATCATTGATCCTCAACAAGCTGCCGGCTTTCAACGACAAGGAAGGGAATGCCACCATTTTGAGGGGTGATACCTCCGGGGTGGTCATCCTTGACGCATTTGATTACCAGGAAAGCATGCACCACTCTTTGTTGAAGGACTTCAACGGCGTCTCGCTGGAGAGACTGAGTCCCAATCGCCCTACCCAGGATCGCTCCAACTGGCACTCGGCGGCTGCCGCTGCCGGATTCGCTACCCCGACCTATCAAAACTCCCAACTTTTTGAAATGGAAGCGACTGGTGATGATCTGTTTCAAATTGCAGCGCCCGTTTTTTCTCCCGATGGTGACGGCTACCAGGATTTCATCGCCATTTATTACAAAATGGATAAACCCGGATACACCGCCACTATTAAAGTGTTTGATGCGGAAGGAAGACCTATCAAGTCATTGATTAACAATGAGCTACTTGCAGCAGAGGGCTTTATCCGCTGGGATGGAGACACAAACGAAGGAACTAAAGCCAGAGTAGGAGTTTATGTAGTCTGGATACAGCTTTTTAATCCTGATGGCAGCAAGAAGGAATATAAAAGGGCAGTCGTTTTGGCCGCCAGGCTCTAATGCAGCATCCGCCTTCTCTCAAAATCCGGTTGACCGGGTCCTTTTTTGCCTGTTAGGACCATCGCTGGCCAATCCCGGGCAAAAAGGATCAGTCCAATACCCCCCTTTCGACAGGGTAATTTCTGCTTGATTCAAGGATTGGAAATTTTTGTGAGACCAGTTTTCCCCCGACCAGTAAGGAACGTGCCGGAAATACCCAACTTATTTCCGGCACGTTCCTAAGTTTAAAAGGATGCAGCAGGGTTCTGGGAATTTAAAAGCTGGTTCACCTGGTACAAGCCAATGAGTGTGACGTTAAAAACCGTTAATCCGTGGTTAAAAAGGCTTAAGTGCATAGCATCTTCCATCAAAGGGTGTTTAAATTTCCCCTCGTTTCAAGGATTCAGCCTACTCCTTCAGCATCTTTTGACAAATTTATTTTTTGTAATTATTTGACAGAGGGAGAAAAATTGAAAATTTTTCCCCAAAAACCTGCCAATTGAGACTGTATCAAAGGTTAGCAGGTGGTAGCTACTGCCAAATAACCTTTCAAAGAGGGGTGTTTTTTTTCGCCTCCGTAATTGACAGGTTGACTTATGAGACAGGCTTACCCTCTTAGAGCATGCTGGGATTTTAGTGCTTGCGCCCAGATGCTGTTTGAATTGAGCTTATCAGCTAAAAAGTCGTCTTTTTATCTCCGACAGCCCAATTCGAACAGCATCTGAAAAAGGGCCGTTTTTTAGCCAAGTGACCAAATCGCAAACAAGCTCTTAAGGAGTTACTATTTTTTAAAATAGCTAAAGTTGTTTTATGAAAACGCAGAATCTCTTTATCATTGCCACATTGAGCATAGCAACGCTAAGCTCCTGCAGCAGCAGACTCTCCTACTTTACACAGTCACTCTATGACCAGTATCGCTGGACGGATAGTGAGCTGAAAAAAATCCAGTTTTACGTATCTGACGACATTGTGCTGACCAGGGAATTGACAGGTAGTACCTCCGAAATCATTTCTGGGAAGATCAAACTTGAGGGTGGCCGGAAAGTCGAGGAAGTCGTCATCCGGAAGGGCACACCAGGTGCTTTCGTCTTCAGCCCCAAGAACGACCGCTTTGCTATTAGTTTTGAAAACAGCGATGACCACTACCTGATGTTTGGACCCAGCCCTAAGTTCAATGATCGCTATGTTTTGCTTGCATCTGAATGGGGCAGAAAGCAAGGTTCCGTGACCTATGACAACAAGACCTGGCGGGTTTCTTCACAGGCTGCATTTGCTGCTCTTCTGGTGGATCTGCGAAAGGTCAACAATGTTGATGTAAACTCTAAAGTTGTCAAAGGCCGCAAGATAGGTTGACAACAGAGAGGATGGAGGCAATATCAGATGGCTTATGCTGGGCGACTACCAAATAATTTTTCAAAAAAGGAGGGCGTTTTTTTATTTTGAATTAAAAAACGCCCTCCTTTTTTGAGTTTTATTCGTCTCACAACGATGGCAATTTGACTTATGAGGCAGGCTCTATCCATCCAGGGAGTTTAAAAAATGGCGCAGCAAATTCAGGGCATAAAAAGAGGAGTACTGAATATTCCGGAGGCGATCTTTTCCCAACAGCAATTTTTTTGCGATAGTTTTTTGCTTATTTCCCACTGCTATCCATACTGTACCTACTGGTTTGTCAGGCGTGCCGCCGTCGGGGCCGGCAATGCCGGAAGTGGCGATGACGACGTCGGATTGCAGGCGATTGAGCGCTCCTGCTACCATTTCCCTAACGGTCTCTTCACTGACGGCTCCAAAATCATGCAGCGTTTTTTGCTTGACTTTCAGTTGGCTCATCTTTACCTCATTGGCGTAGGAAATGACGCTTCCCTGATAGTATCCCGACGAGCCTGGAACGGAAGTGATCAGGTGGGCCAGATAGCCACCGGTGCAGCTTTCCGCTGTGGACAGAGTGAGATTTTTTGCCATCAGGATTTTCCCAACCGCTCCTTCGAGTGTTTCATCGTCGTATCCTACGATTAGTTCTGGAGGTAGGCACCCTTCCATTTCTCTAAATTTTTCTGCCAGTGTTTTTTTCACTATCAGTTTGTCGGAGTGCGAAACGTTGATGCGAAGTCTGACCCGACCAATGGAAGGCAGGTAGGCCAGCTTGGCAAAATCGGGCAGGTTGTTTTCAAAATCCTTGAGGTATTCTGCCAGGATGGATTCGCCTTCCCCTGCCGTGAGCAAAGTTTTGTAGGCCGTTGGGAGGGGGTTAAATCGTTTTTGCAAGCGTGGTATCACTTCGTGTTCCATGAGGTATTCCATCTCAAAAGGGACGCCCGGCATAGAGACGAGTACTTTTCCATTTTCTTCAAACCAAAGACCTGGTGCAGTGCCCATCTTATTTTTCAAGATTAGGGCATTTTGCGGCATCCAGCATTGATTGCGCAAAGCATCGGTCACCCGACGGTTCATTTTTTCAAATGTTTGGTTCATGCGCTCCAGGGTCTCCTGGTGAAATACAAAGCCGACGCCGTAAAAATCGGCAAGTGCTTTTTTGGTCACGTCGTCTTTGGTTGGCCCCAAGCCGCCTGTGACCAACACAGCATCTGCCTTTTCAGTAGCCGATGCTACTGCCCGGAGGATGCCTTCGTGCGTATCGCCAACAGCAGTTTTGCCTGTTACACTGGCTCCAATTCCGAGCAGCAAATGAGCCATGGTGGCCGAATTGGTGTCAATGACCTGCCCGATGAGCAGTTCATCTCCTATTGTTATGATGTGGACAGTCATAGTTTTTTAGCAAATTGCGTAGAATTGAATTAAAACGGATGGTCGCCTCGTTTTGCGTTTACAGAAATTTGAGCTCTTTCAGGCCAAAGACTTCTTCCCTGCCATTCACTGAAAGTTTGAGTTTCCCTGATTCTTCAAGCCCCGAGATGGCTCCGTGAAAAACTTCGCCATTAGCCCGCTGGTATGCGCAAGGCTCTCCAAACCGATAAAGACACCGCAGGTAATCACCCTGCAAAAAAACCATTTTCCCTGATTTTAGTTGGAGGTAGCGGGTTTCGACAAAGTGACAAAGGGCGGGTACAAGCTCCCTGAGGTCATACACCCTCCCGGTTTGGAGGGTAAGAGAAGTGGGGTTTGGTGGGTGGGATAAAAATTCAGTTTGATTGATGTTAATGCCAATGCCGGCAACACTTGCGCGTATGCAGTTGTTCATCAGGGTATTTTGAATGAGGATACCCGCTATTTTTAAGTTTGCTACGTAGATGTCGTTCGGCCATTTGATGGCGACCTGGAAGGAGGGGAGGTAGTTTTTTACAAAATCACAGACAGCTAAAGAAATGGCCTGGCTCAGCCTGAACTGTTGTCTGACCTCCAAAAAATCAGGGTAGAGGATAATGCTCAGATTGATGTTTTTGCCGGGTTCGCTTTCCCATTTACTGCCAATTTGTCCTCTGCCGTCGGTCTGGCAAGGGGTCGAAATGACAGTCCCTTCAGGTGGATTACTTTTTGATAGTAGCGCAAGCGCATACTCGTTGGTAGATGCAAGTTCCTGCAGGTCGTGTAGAGTGCGCCCTACAAATAAGGTGTTTAGCCGTTCCAAAAGAAAATTATTCGTACTTTTAACCTTTCAAAAATAAAGCAAGCCAAGCGATAACCACCAGTAAACTATTCAATCATTCTAATTGACTTTACCCCGGCGCCAAAAGATCAGCAATGTATAAATTGGCCAGGCAAGGAAGTCCAAAAGTAAACAAATCCTTATTTTGAGTGCACAAGCAGTTTTAAAAAGAAATCTCACCACCGTCGAAGAGCTGAACGATCTAATCATTGACAGCATTCAAGACATTAAAGGAAAAAACATTGTTAAACTCGACTTACGCAAACTGGACGACGCACCAGCCGACTTCTTCATCATTTGCGAAGGTGATTCGAACACGCAGGTCAGAGCTATTTCGGGTAACATTTACAAAAGACTGAAGGAGGAATTAAAACAAACTCCCCTACACACCGAAGGTGTACAAAATGCCCGCTGGATATGCATGGACTATTTCAATACAGTGATTCATATTTTTTACAAAGAAACCCGGGCATTTTACGAGCTGGAAGAGCTGTGGAGCGATGCAGAATTCACCGAATACACCAATCTGTAAGAAGCTGTTTGGATTTGGCTGCCAGAGAGAAAAAGACGACTTTTTAGCCCAGTGAGCTAAATTCAAACAGCTTCTAAGCACGAGCTTCATCAAATAACATTTAAAGCGAAAAATGAGAATCGCCGGTGAGCCAGAACGAACCGGCGTTTTGTTTGTTTTTCGTGGAACAATTGAAGTTTTTAAGGTAAATGGAAAATAACCAGGAAAATAAAAACCAGAACAACTCAAAATTCAATGCGTATTGGGTTTTTGGCGTTGCAGCGCTTTTCCTGATTGGCTTGCAGTTCATGCCTTTGGCCAGTTACACGAGCGAACCCATCACCTTTGAGAAGTTTGCGGACATGGCCACAAAAGGCGATGTGGATAAATTGGAGATCATCAACCAAAAGTTTGCCCAGATTTATCTCAAACAAGCTGCCCTTCACAAAGAACAATACCAGGACGCCTCTAAAAGCACTTTCGGGAAAAACCGCCCCCATTACACATTTGACATAGGCCCACCCGAAAATTTTGCATCCAAGCTGGACAAACTGAATGCCAGGCTCCCCGACGATGACAAAGTGCATGCAGAATACATTGACAAGCCCAACTGGTTGGCTCCTATTATCGGCTGGTTGTTGCCCATCGTTATCGTCATTGCGATCTGGATGTTCATCATGCGACGGGTCAGCGGCAGCGCAGGAGGACCGGGTGCCCAAATATTTAACATCGGTAAGTCCAAGGCTACCCTATTTGACCAAAACTCAAAAGTCAATGTGACTTTCGCCGACGTGGCCGGCTTGGACGAAGCAAAGGAAGAGGTGATGGAAGTGGTAGATTTTTTGAAAAACCCCAAAAAATACACCGCATTGGGAGGGAAAATCCCCAAAGGTGTGCTGTTAATCGGCCCTCCAGGCACGGGGAAAACCCTGCTGGCCAAAGCCGTGGCTGGAGAAGCGGAGGTGCCATTTTTCTCCATCTCTGGTTCTGATTTTGTCGAAATGTTCGTAGGAGTAGGCGCCTCCAGGGTGCGCGACCTGTTCAAACAGGCTAGGGAAAAAGCACCCTGTATCGTTTTCATTGACGAAATTGACGCTATTGGGAGGGCAAGAGGCCGCAACAGCTACCAGGGAGGCAACGACGAGCGGGAAAACACCCTCAACCAGTTGCTCGTAGAAATGGACGGATTCCCCACGGACAAAGGTGTCATCCTCATGGCTGCAACCAACCGCCCCGACGTACTCGACTCTGCACTCATGCGGCCTGGCAGGTTCGACCGCCAAATCGCCATTGACCGCCCTGATTTGAAGGGCAGGGAAGCCATTTTCAGGGTTCACTTGAAAAACATCAAGATTGCCAAAAGCGTGAATCCCTTTGAATTATCTGAAATGACTCCGGGGTTTGCCGGTGCTGAAATAGCAAATGTCTGCAACGAAGCAGCCCTGATCGCCGCCCGCCGCAATAAAGAGGAAGTGGACATGGATGATTTTAACTACGCCCTTGACCGCGTTATCGGTGGCCTTGAAAAGAAAAACAAACTGATCTCTCCGGAGGAGAAGGAAATCATAGCCTATCACGAAGCAGGTCACGCTGTCTGCGGCTGGTTTCTGGAACATGCTTCGCCTTTGGTCAAAGTGACTATCGTTCCGCGGGGTATCGGTACCTTGGGCTATGCTCAATACCTGCCCAAAGATGAATACATCACCCGCACCGAACAACTGCTCGATCGCATGTGCATGACCTTTGGAGGACGGGCTGCCGAGGAGGTCATTTTTGGAAAAATATCTACGGGTGCTCAAAATGACCTCGACCAGGCTACCAAAATGGCTTACAGCATGGTCGCCATTTTTGGTATGAACAGCAAAGTGGGGCAGGTGTCATTCTATGGTATGCAGAACGAATCGTTCAGCAGGCCTTATTCCGAAGAAACAGCAGGCATGATTGACGATGAAGTGCGCAATCTGGTCAATACGCAGTTCGAGCGCGCAAAAGCACTACTGCGAGAGCGCCGTGCCGAGTTGGTTTTGCTTGCAGAGAGGTTATTGGAAAAAGAAGTCCTGCTCAAGTCTGACGTAGAGCGCCTGATAGGCCTACGGCCTTACACCGTACCTGAAGCCCACAAGGTGCATCACAGCAACGGCACCCACCCCGAAATCACAGCAACCAATGACCCACCTGAAAAAGTGGTAGAGGAAACTGAAGAAGCAGCAAAGGATTTGAAATAGAACAGAAGATTCATTTTTTTGTCAAAAGGACTGTCTTGGAAACCGAAACAGTCCTTTTGTGTTTGGGAAAAAAGGGAAATCTGCGTTTTTATACTTTTGTTTGAATTCTGACATTTACCTTGCTGTCGGGCTGCAAGGATTCATTTATCAATGGCAAAAACAAAATCGAAAAGATCACTACCCACCCTGAAACCCGGTGAGTATATCTACCTGGAAGGGCCTAAAGGCCGGCACGAAGAACTGGGTTTTGCAATCCGGGTATTCATTCAGTTTATCAAAGGGTTTCGGGTGCTCAGCTTTGTGGGGCCTTGCATTACTGTATTTGGTTCAGCACGGTTTAAGGAGGGGGAGGCCTATTACGAGAAAGCCCGACAGGTTGGGAAGGCTATTGCCGAATTTGGATTCACGACAATGACTGGCGGCGGCCCCGGCATCATGGAGGCAGCTAACCGCGGTGCCTTCGAAGCAGGAGGAAAATCGGTGGGGTGCAATATCGCACTGCCTTTTGAACAACACCACAATCCCTACATGCATCGGTGGGTCACTATCCGCTATTTCTTTGTCCGCAAGGTGTTGTTGTTAAAATACTCCTACGCATTTATCATCCTGCCTGGTGGCTGGGGCACTATGGATGAAATGTTTGAAACCCTTACACTGGTTCAGACAAAAATGATGGACAATTTTCCCGTCGTGCTGATTGGCACCGAATACTATTCACACCTGATGGACTACCTGCTGTACATGGTACAGCAAAAGACAATTTCCTCAGAAGACCTGAAATTTGTCAAACTGACGGACGATGTGGACGAAGCCATGAGCCACATTCGCAAGTACATTGAAAAAAATTATAAAATCAGGAAAAAAGTGAAGCCGCTTTGGTGGCTTTTTGAAAATGCTTAGAAACGTGTCGAAAATGAGTTACGCACTTCGCCGGAGGTGTTTTGGATGCTGGCAAGGTTGTGAGGCGGATGCATAGCCTCCGCAACACAGCTATTTTACGAACCCCGCCAGCGTCCTGAAAGTGCTGCCCGGATGCACAGGCAATTTTCGATGCGTTCCTTCAGCTCAACACAAACGCAAATTGTGAAACAAAAACTGCTAGTGGTTTGATAGTTTTTGGCTCAGGAAAAATGGCTATCTCACTGTTGGCTGCATTTAAATTTAAAATTATGCTTACTGGACTTCTACATGCACATTCTGGCTTCCGCTGGATCGTACTGGTTTTGATCATCGTCGTAGTTTTTATGTCGTTGCTGAAGTGGCGCTCCAATGCCCCCTTCCTGGATTCAGACCGAAAGCTCAACTTCTTCACCATGCTCGCTACCCATATCCAGTTGTTACTGGGATTGGGGCTTTTCTTTTTAAGCTCTAAGGTGGTTTTTTCAGCAGAAACGATGAAAGAGCCTACCTACCGCTTTTATACCGTAGAGCACAGCATCATGATGTTGCTGGCCGTAGCGCTCGTCACCTTTGGGTACGTCAAGTCAAAAAAGGCAGTGGAAGATGTACAGAAATTCCGCACAACCTTTGTTTATTTCCTGATAGCCCTGGTTGTCCTGCTAGCTGGAATCCCCTGGCCGTTCAGAGGATTGGGAGCAGGTTGGTTTTGAAAAACTTTATAAGAAGATTTCAGTGATACTGCTCACAGGGGAGTACTTTGGTATTGTTAAACCTCCCGTTAAAAAAGTATTATCATTACAGCGTGCTGCCAGCTGAATGATTTTAGCGCACTATTTTTGCAAACATCACTGAAACCCAAACTTATTCATAATGAAAAAAATATTCTTTTTTACAATGGCGCTCCTGGTTGCAGGGGTTGCCTTTGGGCAGTTGAACCCCGTCAGGTGGTCTTACGAAGCAAAAAAAGTAGCAGATCTGGAATACGACCTGGTTTTCACCGCCCACATAGAAGATGGATGGTACGTTTATTCTCAATACTTGGAATCGGATGATGGCCCTATTCGCACTTCCTTTAACTTTGAAGAGAACCCTGCCGTTGAATTGGTGGGAAAAAATGTGGAAGCAGGCAACCGATACGAAGGGTTTGATGAGCTGTTCTACATGAACATCATTAAATTTAGCGGAGCACCAACTTTCACCCAAAGAGTTAGGGTAAAATCGCCAACCGCATTGAAGGGCTACCTCGAATTTATGACCTGCGACAATGAAAAATGCCTGCCACCAAAGGAAATCAAATTTGGTTTTGACCTGAATTAAATTCAAACTCGCCTATTTAGCACCGGATAACTTCTTCCTTTTAGTGCAAGGGCGTAATTTTGTATGCTTTTTTACCTGCCTACTTTGCAGGAATTTCAGTTGGCAAATCCCATGATGCACGGGCCAGCTGCTTGAGTTTCACACCAACAAAATTTTAATCATGAGAAAGTTCTTCACACTTTCGACCTTTTTACTTTTTATCGCTACGACTTACGGCCAGATATTAAACCCTGTCAAATGGGAATTTTCCCAAAAGCAAATCAGCGCCAACGAGTTTGACTTGATCTTTACAGCTAAAATTGATGAGGGATGGACTGTCTATTCCCAATTTCTGGAAAGTGAAGACGGCCCGGTGCGCACCAGTTTTAACTTTACAAAAGATGGCCATTTTACCTTAAAAGGCAAGACAGAAGAGTCTCCTGAAAACAGGAAGACCATGCATGACGAGGTGTTTGACATGCAACTGACCAAGTTTTCTAAAAAAGCCACCTTTACCCAGCGTGTCGTAGTAAATGACCTGACAAAATCCATTGAGGGCTACCTGGAATTTATGACCTGCGACGATACGAGATGCCTGCCTCCGGCTGAAGTGGATTTCTCGTTTTCATTTAATTCTGCTGCCGGGACTCAGGAGGAGGTCAGTGCTCTTGACCAAAGCCTGGAAGAAGCTGTCAAGGCAGAACAGGGAGGGGGCAAAGCTCTTGAAAGCGGAATTAAAGAGCCTGTAAAATGGTCGGCTTCTGTTCAGAAGCTCAGTGACAACGAATTCGATGTCGCTTTCAAAGCATCCATACAGGACGGCTGGTACATCTATTCTCAATTTTTAGACGAAGGAGGCCCTATTCCTACTTCCTTTAATTTTAACCCCGATGGTAATGTGGAAGTGGCCGGAAAGGCAAACGAGACTGGTGCGCATAAATCTGAGATTCACGACCCGTATTTTGACATGAAAGTCATCAAGTTTAAAGACGAAGTGACATTCAATCAGAAAATAAAAGTAAAAGACGCATCTAAGCCTCTGAGTGGCTATCTCACATTTATGAGTTCTACCGAGGGTGAATGCCTGCCCCCTACAGACGTGCCGTTTATCGTAGAGCCTTCGACGCTGAAGGTACTGATTGGCCCGGAAGCTGAGGCGGATAAAGGCCCGGTTGGTACATTTGTCGGCGATTTCGCCATAGACAAAACCACCGCCACGGAATGTGGCCCTGCACCGCAGGATTCAAAGGAAGGGAAAGGATTTTGGGGTATTTTCATTCTCGGAATCCTGGGGGGCTTTGTAGCGTTTCTGACGCCTTGCGTATTCCCAATGGTTCCGCTGACAGTTAGCTTTTTTACCAAAAGCAGCACCAACAAGAAGAAGGGCTTGTCGAACGCCCTGCTTTACGGCTTCTTTATTTTACTGGTGTACCTGCTGCTCAGCATCCCATTCCACGTGTTGGACTCCGTCAATCCCGATATTTTAAATGAAATTTCTACTAATACCTGGCTGAACATTGGGTTCTTCGTCATCTTCCTTGTTTTTGCATTTTCCTTCTTTGGTTATTACGAACTCACACTGCCCAGCAGCTGGGCAAACAAAGCGGCCGCCGCAGAAGGTGTTGGTGGAGTCATAGGCATTTTCTTCATGGCCCTGACGCTGGCCATGGTTTCATTTTCATGCACGGGGCCTATCCTGGGCTCGCTGCTGGCAGGTGCGATGAGTGCTGATGGGGGTGCCTGGCAACTTACAGCGGGAATGGCCGGCTTTGGGGTGGCTCTGGCACTGCCCTTCGGATTGTTTGCAGCCTTCCCCAGTTGGCTCAACTCACTGCCCAAATCGGGTGGGTGGATGACGACGGTGAAAGTAGTACTCGGCTTCCTCGAGTTGGCTTTAGCACTGAAGTTCCTCTCCAACGCCGACCTCGTCAAGCATTGGGGCCTGCTGAAAATAGAGCCTTTCCTTCTGCTCTGGATTATCATCTTTGCCGGTCTGAGCTTGTATCTGTTCGGAAAAATCAGATTCCCCCATGATTCCCCTTTGAAAAAATTATCACCAGGCAGATGGGTGTTTGCTCTTGCATCTGTTGCCTTTACCATTTATCTGGCCACGGGCTTCATCTACGAACCAGCAAGCGGCACTTTCCGCCCCTTGAAATTGTTGAGCGGGTTAGCACCTCCTGTGGGATATAGCTGGATTCACCCAAAAGAATGCCCCCAAAACCTTGATTGCTTTAAAGATTTTGAGCAGGGCCTTGCCTATGCCAGGAAGATGAACAAGCCAGTTATGATTGACTTCACCGGCCATGCCTGTGTGAACTGCCGCAAAATGGAAGAACACGTCTGGCCGGATCCGAATGTGTACAAATTCCTCAAAGACGAATTCGTGCTAATCTCACTCTACGTGGATGAAAAAATTGATCTGCCCGAAGCAGAGCAGGTGACGGTGCCGATGAAAACCGGTGGCACTCGCAAGCTGCGTACCATCGGACAGAAGTGGCAATATTTTCAGACAGAACATTTTGACAACAACTCCCAGCCTTACTACGTGTTGTTAACGCCCGATGGAAAAATGCTGAACCAACCCGTTGGCTATACCCCCGATTCAGAGGAGTACTCTAGCTTTCTTCGCTGTGGTCTGGACCGCTTCAATGAGTTGGAGGGAAGCAAAAAAGTGCTGGGTTCCAAGGATTGATTTTTGGGGGTTGAAGAGGAGCGGCATCATTTCTGAGCACATCTATTCAACCTTTAATTCCACCACCAGAAAGTAAAAGAAATGGCTGAATGACCTCCTCATCGTTCAGCCATTTTCTTTTAAAACCTCCCAGACTAGCTCTGCCTCAAAACCCCGGCTGAGCGCATACTGAGCTAATTTATGTTTTTGGGAGAAACCCTCCGTCGCATTAATTTGACCTGCTCTTTTTTTTAAAATAGAGCGCAGGGTGTCCAGGTATTCCGATTCTTCGATTTCCTCCAGGGCTTTGCGAATGCAGTAATCTGAAATTTCACGCATTTTTAATTCGCTGCGGATGCGGCTGCGCCCCCATTGCTTCATGCGAAATTTTCCCCGGGCAAAGGAGCGGGCGTAGCGTTCTTCGTTGAGGAAATTTTCATTGATGAGGCTAGCAATGATGTCCTCCAGGTCATCGCCGTAGATGCCGAGTTCGAGTAATTTGCTCCGCACTTCCCGATGGCAGCGCTCCTGGTAGGCGCAGTAGCGCTGAAGTTTGACCAGCGCATCGGCTTTGGAAAGATATTTTTTGATGGACTTTTTTTCCACAAAAGATTTGAGTTTCGATACTTTGCAATCAAAGTAAACACTCCGGTGCTTCGAACTTTTTCAGCGTGATAACTGCCCAGTTTTTTAATACTGCCTGAACAATCTGGTTGCCACGGGCAGCCAGAGCTACCAGAAAGTCTTCTCTTTCGAGCTTGCCAAAAATGGACTGGTCGAAATATTCGGAAACTATGGGATGGAGATTGGGTTGGAAAAAACGAGTGGCATTTGACCAGTTGTCAAAGCCAAGCTCTGCTTCCAGGCAAAGGTTGGCCAGGGTGTCCACATCGGCTTGTGAAGAGGTATGAAGTAAAACGGCGTAGGTGCGCCAGGCTGATTGTTTGAGCAATTGCACCTCATCGTACACTTGCAGTTTGGTATTCCGGTAAAAAAGACGGGCATTCGGTTTGTTTTCAATCAAAACTAAATCCTTGTAGCGCCTGCCTGATGAGGGCTGTGGTATGCCTTCAATCGTTGCCCGTACCGGGTCAATGCGGCGGGCGACAATGACCTCGGGCTGTTCCAGAGGATTCAAGCGCAGGGGAACCAGACCTAAATCGAGCTGAAGGACAGCATCTGAGTTTTTAAAGTGAAAACCCAGTTGGTTCCAGGCATAGCGGGCTATTTCCCATTCTTCGAGCGCAGTGGCAGCCAGACCCAGGGTTTCCCAGATGCACTCGTCGAATGGGTTGTTCTCCACAGCTTTCAAGCAGTAGTGAAGTGTTGGCTTCCATTCATTTCTCGACCTGTACATCCGGCTGAGGAAAGCAAAAGGTGCCGACCAGTCGGGGGCGAGTTTTGCCAGCCGCTTGCAGAGCTTCACAGCATTGTAAACATCCCCCTTGCGGTCGTATTCCATGACCTGGCGATAGAGAAGTTCAGCGTACGTGTAGTCTTCCTGGTGCTGTTCCATTTTCTTGGACTATTCGTAACTACTTAAGAACTTGTTTGCGATTTGGTCACTTGGTCAAAAACGGCCCTTTTTCGTCCTGTTTTCACCTTTTTTCAGTTCCGTAGCGCTGCTATGCAACTTCAAAAAGCTAAAAACCTGACAAAAGATAGCTCGCTTTCAGATGCTGTTGGGATTGGGCTGCCGGAGATAAAAAGAATGGATTTTTTGTCCATAGCAAAGCAAATTTTGAAGGAATAGCCTTTAGCTATTGCTGAAAAATTTGCTTGGTTCTAGGCGGAAAAGACACCTTTTTAGCCCGGTAAGCTCCATCCCAACAGCATTTCTGCTCAAACACCAAAACGCAAATAAGCTCTTAAGGAACGTGCTGGAAATAAGTTGGATATTTCGGCACGCTCCTGAATGTTGTTCAAACTTACGCAAAAATCCTTTAGTTTGTGAGTGCAAGTTGAGGCTTACTCTGCTCTCATTTCACCCGCCTGCCTTTCCAGGAATAGCTCTTGATGAGGTTGGCCAGCAGGCCGACGATGGAGATGTAGGCAAGGTGCAAAAATTGTGACGAAATGAAGCTTTTCATCAAATCTTTCCGCCTGAAATAAGCAGTCATTTCCCGCAGAAAAAAATAATCGGTCAGTCCTTTTACCAGAAATAATCCACCGGCAAAAACGGCAGCCTGCCATTCCAGGCACACTGAAAAAAGGAAGCTCGCAATAATAGCCCAGCAATAAAAAAAAACGAGACCCAGGATAAGCGTGACCCGACGGTCGCTATAGCTCGCTGATTTTGAAGCCCATCGAAGGCGCTGCGAGAAGAAAGACCTCACATCCGGCATAGCGGTGGTGAGAACGGTGGCCCGGCGATTTTTTAAAAACTCAATTCTCTCGGGGTAGCGACCAGCAATTTTTTGCAGCAATAGCATGTCGTCGCCGCTTGCGAGTTTGTCTATGCCTTCAAAGCCATTGACCTGCTGAAATACAACTTTTGGATATGCGAGATTGGCACCGTTGCACAAATAGTTCAGGCGGTGATGGATGCCGGCGCCCGTCACAGCCATCATGCCCAGCATGTCAAGCGACTGAAAACGCTGAAGCAGGTTTTTTCCTTTGTGAAAACCAAGGGGTGCAGCTATGAAGACGGGATTGTTTTTTTCAAAAAGGGAAACCAGCAGCATCAGCCACTCGGGAGGGGCAATGCAATCGGCATCAGTCGTGACGATGAGTTCGCCGCTGGCCTGCCCGATGCCGATTTCGAGCGCCTTTTTTTTAAAGGATTGTGTTTCACCAGATTTGACAAAATCGGCCAGGCGAAGGATTTTGACCTGGGGCTGCCTGCGTGAAATTTCTTCGACGATGTGAAAGGTGTCGTCTTCTGAGTGGTCATCCAGGACGATAACTTCAAAGAGCGAGGCAGGGTAAGTTTGATTTAGGACAGATTCGAGGCAGCGGGCAATGTGAAGGGCCTCGTTGCGGGCAGGGATGAGAACGCTCACCCGGGTTTGCGGAGCAAAAGCTGGAGGAATTTCCCACCCGGGCAAGCTCCTCCAGCCTTTTAAATAGTTTAGAATGATGAAAACGTAAATTCCGGCGAGCAGAGCAAAAAAAATTATCCATCCCGTCATTTGATGATCATTCAATTCTGGAGACGTTTTCTACAAAGGGCAGTTTTTTCAGTTCTTTGATGACGACGTAGAGTTGATCTCTGTTGGCGACCAAGAGGCTGATTTTGCCTTCGTAATATCCCTGTTCACCACCCTCGATGTGGAAGGAACGGATGTTGACGCCGAGTCCTGCAATTTCTTTGGTCAGCCTCTCAATGACGCCAATGCCTTCGTCAATTCCAACAATGCGCAGGTCAGCCACAAAGGTCGTATCCGTGCTCACCACCCACTCTGCTTTCATGACCCTGTAGCCATAGCGGGCGAGCAGATTTGCGGAGTTAGGGCAATTGGCCCGGTGAATTTTAAGTCCTTCCTTAGCAGTCAGAAAGGCGAAGATGTCGTCTCCCTGAACGGGATTGCAGCAGGTTGCCAGCTTATAGAAATACAGCTCAGCAGGCTCACCATTGACCAGGATTTTGGTCTTTGTCGAAATTTTTGGCGGAGCCGATTCGGCCTTTCTGTCCTGTCCGGGAACCTGAGGAGCAGGAGCTTTTTGTATTTCAATGAGCTTCTGCTCTTTTACCTCAAAGTTTTTAAACGTGTCAATGAGATTGATGTCTTCAATGGCTATGGCGTAGTAAAGGTCAACGTGGGAGTTGAAGTTGAAATATTTGACCAGGGTTTCAACTCCCTGTTCAAAATTCACTTTCATGTTGTTGAACTTGCGCTCCAGAGCTTCCTTGCCCAGTTCGCCCTGCCTGCGGCGCTCTTCCTTCATGGCAGAGCGCAGTTTGGCGCGGGCCTTGCTGGTTATCACGATCTTCAGCCAGCTTTCATTGGGCTTCTGGTTTTTGTCCGTGATAATTTCTACCTGGTCGCCCATGTTGAGCTTGTAGCCCATAGGCACGATCCGGTTGTTGACTTTTACGGCCCTGCAGTGGTAGCCAATATCGGAGTGAATGTAGAAGGCAAAGTCCAGTGCAGTGGCTCCTTTGGGCAGGTTATACGTCTGGCCCTTGGGTGAAACGACAAAAATCTCGTCCTTGTAGAGGTTGTTTTTAAAATCGCTGACAAACTCCAACGCATCGGAGCCAGGGTTTTCGAGAAGCTCACGCACCTGGTCAAGCCATCTTTCATACACGTCGGGTTTAGATGAAACGCCCTTGTATTTCCAGTGGGCAGCAAATCCCTTCTCGGCAATCTCGTCCATGCGCTCGCTGCGTATCTGAACTTCGACAAAGCGGCCATCAGGGCCAATAACCGTCGTGTGCAGCGATTCATAGCCGTTTGATTTTGGAATCACGATCCAGTCTTTGAGGCGTTCAGGAATCGGCGTGTAAATGTCTGTAACGTCGGAATAGACCTGCCAGCATATACTCTTTTCCCGGTTTCGCTCGACATCCACGATAATTCGCACGGCGAAGATGTCATAGATCTCTTCAAAGGGGGTATCCTTGTTTTTAATTTTATTGTAAATGGAAGACACAGACTTAGCCCGCCCGAAGGTGCGATAAGGGACATTGATGTTTTCAAGTCGCTGCTGGATAGGTTTTAGAAACTCGTTGATGTAGCGTTCACGTTCTTTATGCGTAGCAGCAAGTTTATGAGCGATCTCCTCGTACACTTCAGGCTCTGTGATTTTGAGGCAGAGGTCCTGTAATTCCGAGCGTATGTTATAAAGTCCCAGCCGGTGGGCCAGTGGTGCGTAGATGTAGCTCGTTTCGGCTGCAATTTTCAATTGCTTGTGGCGAGGCATGGAACCTATGGTGCGCATGTTGTGCAGGCGATCGGCCATTTTAATCAGAACCACGCGCACATCAATGACCAGGGTGCTGATCACCTTGCGGAAGTTTTCTGCCTGTACACTTTCATAAGTCTCTGAACCGTCCAGCTTGGTGAGGCCATCAACAATCTGAGCGATTTTTTCGCCAAACTCTTTTCTGATATCATCCAGAGTATAGTCTGTATCCTCCACGACATCGTGCAGCAAGGCACAAACGGCAGCCGTAGGCCCCAGGCCAATTTCATCAATGCAGATGATAGCAACCTCAATGGGATGGAGAATGTAGGGTTCACCGGACTTGCGCCGCTGAGCTTTGTGGGCATCTGCAGCCAATTCAAAAGCCCGACGGATCTTGTCTTTATCTACATTATCCATCTTGTTCTGCATAGAACGCAGAAGCTTGCGATAAGCCCGCTGGATGTGCAACTGATCGCTCTCTTTGATGGCCGGTGGAATAATTAATGGCATTTTTAAAAAATTATAACAAGCTCTTAGCAGCTTTCTTCGAAAAACAGGACTTTGACTGTCTTTCCTTCCAAAGATTCCAGTGCTGGTTGCCGAGTCAGTCCCATCACCAAATCCTCAACAAACTCTAAACAAGCAAGAGTAACTACTGGGAAAGGTATGGGAGGGAAAAAGTTTCTTTTTTTTCCTTCCATAATCCGAGGTGTTTTTTAAGGAAAAACTGAAAATTTTTCTCAAAAACACCTCCTGCGGAGTAGTTAGAAACAGGGTCTTAATAAATTGTACTCCTTCTTTTTATCTCCGGCAGCCAAATCCAAACAGCTTCTAACAAAAAAAGAAAACCTCTTCTAAATTAATGTAACGAAATACATTCCGGAAAGCGAAAGGAAACTACATCAAATCACAATTAAATTACACTTTTTTTAAAAAAATAGTTCTTCAGGGTAGTGTAATTTAGCCCATAAAGAAATTGGGTTGCAATTGTATTTTTTGAAACGTTGAAGTTGGCAACGCTGAGGCTCTCGAACGCAACAGGCAGCAATTATTCCTGGTTTAGTTTTTTCACCATTGTTAAAATGGTAGCTAGTGCCACGGTTTCGCCTGTTTCATCGTAAACGTCAACGAGAAACTTCACAATACCTTTGGCGATGTCGTCTTCGCTCTTCTTCTCCTGGTCAATTTTTTCTTTGACGGTGAACCTTACGCCAATGGTCATGCCTGGATAAACGGGCTTAGTAAACCGACACTCATCAATACCGTAGTTCAATAACACGGGGCCTTTTTTGGGGTCAACAAACAGGCCGGCTGCTTTGGACAAAACGAAGTAGCCGTGTGCTACCCTTTGTGTAAAAAGGGTGCCTTCCAGCGAGGTGGCGTCAACATGTGCATAAAAATTGTCGCCGCTCACGTTGGCAAAATTTGCAATGTCAGCTTCGGAAACAGTGTGCTTGGCGGTGATAACCGTTTCGCCTATTTCCAATTCCTCAAAGTGCTTGCGGAAAACGTGCACGGGTTTTTCGGTTTGCTTTGCACCGTATTGGTATTGGTTCGTCACTGCGGTAATGAATGTCGGGTGCCCTTGGATAGCTGTAGTCTGGAGGTAGTGTTTTACGCCTCTGGCACCGCCGAGTTCTTCTCCTCCTCCTGCTCGGCCAGGGCCACCGTGCATTAGCTGTGGCAGCGGCGAGCCGTGGCCGGTGCTTTCCCTGGCGCAGCTTTCATTGAGTATCAAAATGCGGCCGTGGTAGGCGGCCGAGCCCAGGGCGTAATCCCGCGCAAGGCGTTCGTCTGCTGTAACGATACTGCTGACCAGTGAGCCTTTTCCCATGTTGGCTATTTCGATGGCTTCCTCGAGGTGGCGATAGGGCAGGATGGTGCTCACAGGACCAAAGGCTTCGATGAGGTGGGTATCTGTTTTTTTAAACGGCTCGTCGTTGTAAAAAATAATGGGATTGAAGAAGGCTCCCTTGCTCCTGTCGGCACCGATGACCTCAAAGTCGTCGAGGCTGCCAATTACGATGTCGGTGGTGGCGTTGAGTTCTTCTACTCGGCGGCGCACTTCCTCCACCTGCACCTGTGCAACGAGGCTGCCCATGCGTACACCCTCCACCTGCGGATCGCCAATCGGGGTGGTGGCGATGCGCTTTCCCAGGGCTATCTGCACGTCTTCCACCAGCTTCTCCGGTACGAGGATGCGGCGCACTGCTGTGCATTTCTGGCCTGCTTTGGTCACAATTTCCCGGTGGACTTCTTTTATGAAAATGTCGAATTCTGGCGTGCCCGGCACGGCGTCTTCACCAAGTACCGAAGCGTTGAGGCTGTCGGCTTCCATGTTGAAAGGGACGGCATTTTCAATGATCTGCGGCAGTGATTTCAGCATTTTTCCGGTGGATGCCGAGCCTGTGAAGGTAACCACGTCCTGCGAAGTAACCGCATCAAGGATGCCGACACCGGTGCCACAGACGAGTTGCAGTGCCCCCTGGGGCAGGATACCCGATTCGATGATGTCTTTCACCATGGCCTGGGTGAGGAAACTGGTGAGTTCTGAGGGCTTAACGATAGCAGGCATTCCCGCCAGTAGAGTTGGTGAAAGTTTTTCCAACATTCCCCAAACGGGGAAGTTAAAGGCGTTGATGTGAATTGCTACCCCATGCTTGGGCGAAAGGATGTGGTGCCCAATAAAAGTGCCTTCTTTTGAAGACTTCACCGCGTCGCCCTCTACGTAAAAAGTTTCATTGCCAAACTTCCGCCTGAGGCTTGCATAGGCGAACAGCGTTCCAATGCCTCCTTCAATATCTACCCAGCTATCAGCTTTGGTCGCTCCCGTGGCATAGGAGAGCGGGTAGTAGCTCTTGCGGCGTTCGTGAAGGTAGAGTGCCAGTTTTTTTAACATCAGTCCTCGCTGGAAGAAAGTCATCTTGCGCAGAGCCGGGCCACCTGTCTTGCGGGCATAGCTGGCGATGGCGGTGTAGTCGAGGCCTTCACTACCGGCAGTAGCAATTAGCTCGCCGGTGATGGCGTTGTGTTGCTCCGTGCCTTTTCCTTTGTGTGGATGCCAGGCGCCGAGGGTATAGTTACTAAGTTTCATAAAGTAATTTTTTATGCTACTACTAAGGGATGTTGGGGTTTTAGTGCTTGAGCAGAGATGCTGTTGGGATTGCGCTTACCGGGCTAAAAAAAATCCATTCTTTTTATCTCCGGCAACCCAACCCCAACAGCATCTAAAAACGAGCAATTTTTTGTCAGGTTTTTAGCTTTTTGAAATTGCGTAGTATCCCTACGAAGTTGAAAAAAGGTAAAAAGCAGGCGAAAAAGAGCCGTTTTTAGCCAAGTAGCCCAATCTTCAATATGCTCTAAGTTACGATTGAAGGAACAAAACAAAACATTTCCTCCCTTAGAGCTTGTTTGCGATTTGGTACTTGAGCGGAGAAGCTCAATTCAAACAGCTTCTAAGACTCAAAAAAAAGGAAACTTTACTTGAACACGCTAGCTGAATCCAAAGATTTGCGTAGGCAAATGTTTTTCTTTTACTTCCTCCACATACACCTTTTGTAGAAAATCATTTATCCTTCCGCCAGCAGGAAATACCTTTGCGCCTCTTTGAAATTTTGTAACTACTTAGGAGAGGGTAAGAGGAGGAAGAAAAAATTCATTTTTTCTTCCTCCTCTTACAATTCAGGGTGTTTTTGGGAAAAATTGAAAGTCTTTCTTTCCCTTTTTCTGCTAAGAACTATTTGAATTTAGCCCGATGAGTTAATCAAAAGAGATTCTAAGTAGTTAAGAATTTTTTTAAAAAAAACTGCCTGCGCACTGGTCGCGCGCGGGTGGAACAAAAATCCCCCCGAATGTTTTCTAAAAAAATCTGTGTATTCGTTCTCTGGCTTTTTGGCACAGGAGTGCTGGCAGCCCAAAAAAATACCATAGTCGTAAGTGGCACTGTCATGGACAGCGACAATGGTGAAACCCTTATTGGCGCCAGCGTTTACGAAGCGACATCCAGAAACGGAACTACGACAAACGAATATGGCTTTTACTCCCTGGCCCTTCCGGTAGACACAGACACCCTGAGGATAGAGTACAGCTACGTCGGATTTCAGTCGCAGCAGTTTAGCATTTTTCCTCCAAAAGACACCGTGCTGAACGTACGGCTGGGCCGGGGACTTGAATTGCAGGAAGTCGTCGTGAAGTCAACCTCGTACCGGGAGCGCATGAGCTCTACAGAAATGAGCGTCGAAGAGCTTTCTACCCGGGAAGTGAAGGTCATTCCCTCCTTTCTCGGTGAATCGGACATTTTAAAAACCATTCAGCTCAAGCCGGGCATTCCATCTGGTTCAGAAGGAACCACAGGACTGTACGTCAGAGGAGGGGGCAGTGACCAAAACCTCATCGTCTTGGATGAAGCCGTGGTGTATAATGCAAACCACCTTTTTGGCTTTTTCAGCACCTTCAACACCGACGCGGTGAAGGATCTGAAACTCTACAAAGGAGGCTTTCCGGCGCAGTATGGCGGCCGGCTCTCTTCAGTGATTGACGTGCGAATGAAAGAAGGCAATAACAAGCGCTACGCCGGAACAGGAGGTATCGGCCTCATTGCCTCCCGCCTGACCCTGGAGGGGCCAATTCAGAAAGACAGGTCTTCATTCATCGTTTCGGGCAGGCGCACCTACGCCGACATTTTCACAAAGCAGGTGAACAGGGTGAATAAGGACAAAGAAGACTACAATCCGATTCCCGACTACTTCTTTTACGACTTGAATACAAAAGTCAATTTTACATTGGGTGAAAAAGACCGACTCCTGCTGAGTGGCTATTTCGGCAGAGATGTGTTTGGCTTCAACAGCGACGTTTTCAATTTTAGCTTTGATTGGGGCAATACCACAGGAACAGCCCGCTGGAACCACGTTTTTTCTCCTAAACTATTCCACAATCTGACATTTACGTATTCCGATTATGAATACAACATTGAAACCCGTGTGACGGGGTTTTCCTTCAAGGTGGGATCAGAAGTGCAGGACGCTAACCTGAAATCCGATTTTTACTATACGCTCAACAACCAAAATCTCTTTCGTTTCGGCGGGAATGTAACCCGGCATGCCTTCGGAGTGGGCCGACTGAAAGCAGGTAGCGATGACGGCAATATTTCTTTTTCCAGTGGCAGCGATTACAGCGGTTTCTCCTGGGGGCTGTATTTTTCAGATGAAATGAGCCTGGGAAGTCAATGGAAAATCAACGCCGGCCTTCGGCTTTCAGGTTTTTACAACGAAAAACTCTTTGCTGGTGTTGAGCCTCGTATCGCCGCACTTTACAGCGTCAATTCAGGCCTCTCTCTAAAAGGCAGCTATGCCCGGATGTACCAGTACCAGCATCTGGTTTCTACTTCTGGCATCTCCCTGCCCACGGACATTTGGTATCCCTCCACAAAGGGTATCGGGCCGCAGTCTTCTGATCAGGTAGCCATTGGCTTTGAAAAATTGTTGGGCGACCAGTATCTGCTGACCAACGAGTACTACCTCAAGCGGTTTCAACACCAAGTGGACTTCGTGGACGGTGCCCGGCTGTTTGCCAACGACAGCCTGGAACAGGAGTTTGCTATCGGCAAGGGCTATGGCTACGGTATGGAGTTGAGCATCGAGAAACAAGAAGGCCGGCTCAGAGGCTGGATAGGCTACACCCTGGCACTGATAAAGCGGGGTGACTTCCAGCCGCTGAATCCGCAAAGGCATTTCAGCGGGGGCAAGGGTTATTTTTTCCCCCGCTACGATCGGCGGCACGACTTATCGCTGGTACTGATGTTCGAGCTTTCGAAGCGGTTCACCCTATCGGGAACCCTCATCTACGGCAGCGGCGACCGCACTTGGCTGCCAATAGGTCGCTTCACTTTTCAGGACGTTTACGGGGCAGACCTCCAACCCATCGTGCCGGTCTTTGGGGAAAGAAATGACTTCCGCCTACCCTATTTTTTTCGGTCCGATCTGGGCATTGTTTACAAGTTTTTTCCAAAATGGGGAGAAAGTGACCTCACCCTGAGCGTGTACAACCTGACGAATCGCCGGAATGCTTTCTTTCTCTACCTGGAGCCACAATACCCCACTGGCGTGGACCCCGAAACGACGCCAATTGCCATCCCGACGGGTGTGGCGGCCAAGCAGGTTTCACTGTTCCCCATTCTGGGAGCACTGACCTGGAATTTTAAATTTTAACCAGACTTCATGATGCTGATTATGAAATACTTAAGTATTGCTTCCCTGCTCGCTGCCGTGCTGACTGTTGCAGCCTGTGGCCATTTGGAAAAAGAAATTGACCTGGAATTGCCGACTTATCAGAGCCAGTACGTCGTGGAGTGTTACCTCGAACCCGGACAAAACTTCCGCCTGGCGTTGTCCAGGAGCGTACCCTACTTCGAGCCTTTTCCCGAAAACCCAGCGAATTTCGTCCAGAGCATTCTCGTAGACAGTGCTGAAGTCAGCATTAGCCATGCAGGAAAGGAGTATGTTCTAAAAAATGAAATTGACCTGGCATATCTTATTTCTGCAAAAAAACTCTACAACTACAGCTCGCAGGAGATAGTCCCCGCTGATACCAACAGCGATTTTTTTCTTAAAATTAAAACTCCCGACGGAAATCTGATTACCGCCCACACCCGGTTGCTGCCCATTGTTCCCATTGATAGCGTGGTCGTTGAGTTTGACGAAAAAAAAGATACCCTAGCCAGGACACTGGTTTACCTTACAGACGACCCGGGCCTTGCTAACTACTACCGCTTCCTGTTACATCACAACTCGCTCGACTCCATTCCGCAGCAGGACTTCCAGGTCAACGACGATTTTGTGGACAAAGGAAAACTCGTCTTCGGGACGGGCTTCGACTTTAAAGAAGGCGATACGATCTTCAACACTGCCTTTCACATTGACCGGGCATATTTTGACTTTTTGGAAAGCACTTTTAACGCTGCCGGTGCCAACGGGAACCCCTTCGGCCAGCCAAGTGCCATCATTTCTAACCTACAGAGCAACGCAGGAGTGAGCGTGTTGGGGATTTTCACCGGACTGAGCTACGACAGAGTAATGACGGTAGTGGAAAAATAAAGGCTGTTTAGAATCCTGGCGCAGGGGGCTGCCTATACCCCAAAAGCGCCATTTGCCCCTGTCCAGCTAATTGGTAGGTTTCGTGAGTTTGGAGCAGGCCAGGCAAAGGGGGAGTGATTGAGGCGGCTTCAGCTGGGGGTCTTGTATTGCCAGCAAACCTGGAGAGTAGGGGGTATTGCTAAAATAAAAGTACAGGCAGCATTAGAGAATTGAAGGTAGTTGAGATATTAAAAAATGTTGGCATGTATTTTGTCCTTTCCGGAAGTATTGTGAAAATCAATTGTTAAAGTACATTCTATCATTCACTTTTAATTCAACCCCCCAATTGGTGAATGTCGAGCATACGCCTGAGAAAACTGGCAAACATTCACCTACGTATCCCGAAGCAAATCTACCCCTTGGAATTAGCTTCGGGATTTTTTTTGCCCTGTTTTGTGCTACCTGAATGAGCATTCCTGGCCTTTAAAGCATGTTGGGAATTTGGCTACTTGGCTAAAAACGGCCCTTTTTCGTCCTGTTTTCATCTTTTTTCCAATCCGTAGGGATGTTACGTCATTTCAAAAAGCTAAAAATCTGACGAAAAATTGCTCGTTTTCAGATGTTGTTTGGATGGGACTGGCGGGGTAAAAAGACGACTTTTTAGTCCTGTAAGCTCCATTCAAGCAGCATCCCGGCTCAAGCACTAAAATGCAAACAAGCTCTTACTGCCAGCAGCTTGGATTTATTCCCAGGACGTATTTTTTGACAATGTCTAACTCCCTTGCTGTTTCGGCTCCCTGAAATCCTCCGATCATTTGATTTTGCAGGTGTTGGGCAGCTATTTCCGTCAGTTGCTTTGAAATGGGGGTGAAAGACCAGTGCCATTTTTCTTCGTTGTAGCCATCGGGCCGGCTTTGGTCTTTTTCCGTGTAGGGCTGACAGAAGCCGTATTCGTGTGCATGGTTTTGCAGCCATTCGTACACCTTCCTTCCCCGTCCGTGCTCAAAGGTGAAGTTGTCAAGGTCGTTTAGGTCAATGTCTGTACCCCAATGGTGGCGACTTGTGCCAGGCATGGAGCTGTATTCCAGGATTTTTAGTGCCCTTATTTTTGGATTGGGATATTTCAGGGCAGCGTTTGTGCCGTTTTCGATTTGGCGGGAGCCGCTCCATTTGGCTTCCCAGATAGCTTTTTGCCGGTAAAAATTGCGGGTGGCAGAGAGGATGGTCAGCGTCACATTGTCGGCCTGGGCAGCTTCCCACATTTTCTTAAAGGCAGCGTAGGTTTCCTTTCGCAGGTAGTAGCCTTCAGCGTTGGCGTATTTTTTATCCACTAGGACGAAATCGGGATGCCGAGCCGGATCAAATTTTCCCATGAGGTAATCCAGGGAAAATTCCTGTGTCTCTTTGTGCTGCGGTGGTTGTGTCGGTGGAGCTATCCCGTCACTGACCGTTGCCGTGTCAGGGGGGAGGGAGACTGGGGTTTCAGGCACAGAGCCTGCTTTGGAGGAAAAGGCTTGAGGATGGGTATTGTCCGGCAGCGTGCAGGCGCAGAGCAGGAGGAGAAGTGTCAGCAATGGAAAATACTTCATAGTCTTGATTGAGTATTAGAGCTTGTTTGCGTTTTGGTGCTTAGGCAGAGATGCTGTTAGGATGGAGCTTACCGGGCTAAAAAGGTGTCTTTTCCGCCCAGAGCCAAGCCAATTTTTCAGCAATAGCTAAGGCTATTCCTTCAAAATTTCCTTGGCTCTGGACAAAAAATCCATTCTTTTTATCTCCAGCAGCCCAACCTCAACAGCATCTGAAAACGAGCAATTTTTCGTCAGGTTTTTAGCTTTTTGAAGTTGCGTAGCAGCGCTACGGAACTTCAAAAAGGGGGAAAAGTAGCGTAAAAGGGCCGTTTTTTAGCCAAGTGACCAAATCCCCCGTATGCTCTCTTAAAGTCGTCTTTGTGCCAGGCCACTACTCGGGGAGGTGGTAATCGGGCAAAGTCAATATTCAAATTCGACCTTTTCGCAAGGGAAGCCAAACAGGAATTTTTCTTTGATTAAATCCGCTACTTTTTTTGGCGTTTGCTTTTCCCAGCCCGTAGTGCCCAGGCGGATTTCGGCCAACACATCTGAGGGGAAAATATGCAGCACCTCGGGGTCGCTGTTTTGAATGTCAACGATCTGTCGGTTGTCGAGCAAATGGCGGTACAAAAACTTAAAACCTTCGGGTACCGGCAGGTTTTCGGCGATCATCCATTCCTCGCTGCCCTCCTGGTGAGAAGGATAGGCATAGATGCGTACGTTCCGGGTAAATACCTCGCCAAACGCAGCCAGTAGGCTGCCGTCGCTGTTGCGGTAGTACTTTTCCGATAAAAACTCTAGCAGGCGGTGTGCCCGTAGTACGATGCCGAGGTTTTGGATTTTGAAATCTTCCAGGTAAGCAATCAGTTGCTGGTATTCTTCACAACTCGAGATGATGACCGTTTGCCCCAGGGCGCAGAGCAATTCCGTGCGGTCGAGGAAGTCCTTCTCATCCAGCGTGCCGCCTTCCATGAGGTTGCCGATGGTGATTTCAGACAGCACAAAAGTTTTGGCTACGTCCACCTTCGGCTCATGGCGAAACTGATCGAAGCCCTTCCGGGTCATGTCCACCTCCAGCAGTGTCGGCGGGCGGAAAGTAGCACGAACCACCAACACGTGTTTTTTATATAAAAACTCCGAGCCATGTACGTTTTGTTTGTCGGGATTAAACATGGCGACTTTAGTTAGGCCGTGTTTCACCAGCCAAAGGCTGAGCAGGCGGTTGTCAAAGTGCTCAAAATCCGGCCCTGTCAGGCGCACCATATCAATGACGACCCGGCCCATGAGGCTGTCCATCAGGGAGATCAGCAGGGTTTCGGGGTCATTTTGAAAGCGAAAGCACCCGTAAACGAGATTGACGCCGAGGATGCCGACTGCCTGTTGCTGCAATTGCGTGTCGTTGTCCAACATTTTAACGTGGAGGACCAAATCGTTGGGTGGGCCGTCGGATCTGAGCTGAAAGCGAATACCCAGCCAGCCGTCGCCCTTGATGGTGCGTTGGTAGTTGAGTGTGGCCACCGTATCAGCAAAGACAAAGAAGCGGGTATCGGGGCGCAGCGAGCGCAGCCGGCGCTGAATCAAATCCCACTCGTGGTCGAGCATTTTGTACAGGCGACTTTCACAAACGTACCGCCCCGACGGCTCGGTGCCGTAGATGTCGTCAGAAACGGTCTTGTCATAGGCACTCATTGTTTTGGCAATTGTGCCTGCTGCAGCACCGACCTTGAAAAAATACCGGGCGACCTCCTGCCCCGCACCAATTTCGGCGAGGGTTCCGTACAGGCCACCATCGAGGTTGATCTCCAAGGCTTTCTGTTCTGTTTCCAAAGCTTGACGCATATACTTTGACTGTTTTTGATGGGTGTAGAGGCTGTCTCATAAGTCGAATTGCCGCCGTTAGTGGCGAGTGAAATCCTTCAGGGCTTGTTTGCGTTTTGGTGCTTGAGCAGAGATCCTGTTGGGATGGAGCTTACCTGGCTAAAAAGGCGTCTTTTCCGCCCATAGCCAAGTGACCAAATCGCAAACAAGCTCTCAGAGAGGGGTTATTGGGTGGCTGCCCCACCATTGACCTTTTGATACAGCCAGCCCCCAGAGGGACTACAAGTTGCGAAGCTAAAAAATACTGACATAACCGAAGTGAACCTTGGGGTTTCTGAAGTCAAAGGGCACATTTCCCTGTTTACCCAAGGCAAGGCTGATTCCAAAAACACCGGCAGCTGTTTCGATGGTCATCCCGGTGCCAAAGCTCAGCGGTCGGGTGTACCGGGTGCTGTGGGTAACGCTGCGGTCTTCGACGTAACCGTAGTCGCCGAAGAGGTAGAGCCAGGAATTTTGCCCCGTGAGCAAGCGGTATTCCAAGGTGAATACGCTGAAGAACGTAGCAAAAATGCTTTCCTCGTCGAAGCCTCGCATCAGGCGGTTGCCGCCAATGCGGTACTGCTCGTTTTGATAAACGGGTGCCTGCGATATGATTGCTGCCGTTTGTGCTGCTATCCGGAGGGTGCTTCGCTGCATCAAAGGGAGGTAGCGCTCCACTTTTCCATTAGTCAAAAAGCGAAAGCTCAGACCCTGCAAGGTGTCGTAAAAACTTTCAGCTACGCTCAGGATGGCCCGATTCGGGCGGATCTGCCGCAATCCGGTGCTGCTGTTCAGCAGGATGTTCCAGCCTTTGCGAGGATTAAAGCGGTAATCAAGCGATTGCCAGCCCACTTCAATTCCAAAGGCATTGCTTTTAACATCCAGTTGTCGGGGGAAGTGCCCACGGCTAATGGCTGCGGTATCTGCTGAGATCAGGTTGGAAGTGGTGTTGCGCCAGAAGACCTTCAGGTAGTTGCCCCCTTCGAAAAGATATTGAACTCCCAACTCGCCGATGATGTCTGTATAAGTGCTGTCCCGTCTGTACTGGTTGAAATTCAGGTCTATGCCAAAGGGTAGATCGAGGAGATAGGGATAGGTAAAGGCTGCTTCTAACCGTTGAGTTTGTGGTCGCAGGCGGTCAAAGGAGAGGTAGAGACGCTCTCCCCATCCGAGTTGGTTTTGAAATTCGGCATTGAAAGTTCCCGTAAGGATCACTTTTTGCCCAGAGCGGCGATTATCGGGCAGCAGACCCAGCAAGAAATCAAAGCGGCTGGCCCTTTTTTTTTCGAGATAAAGCTGGAGGTCGGCCTTGTCTTCGCGGAAAATCACTTCCATGCTCTTTTTTTCTTTTAAAAATGCCAGATCCCGCATACGGCTTCTGATTTTCAGCACTTTATGACGGCTGTAAGGGTCGCCCTGGCGGATACCCAAGTATTTGTGCAGATAGGCTTTTGAAATTTTTACATTGCCTTCCACGTTCAGACTGTCAAAAAAAACAGGAGGTCCTTTGTCCATGTAAATTCGGGCACTGAGCAGATTCCCTTTTGTCGCCGCGTGGCGCCTGCCTGTTGCAGGCTCTGGATTGTGAGCTGCAAACTGAAAGCTGTCTATCCACACCTGGGCAAATGGAAAGCCGCTGTTTTCGGCTTGTTCGAGCAGGCGCTCGCGGATACTCGTCAGGCTGGCCAGGTCAACGACTTTGCCCCGGTAGAGCTGCCCTTTAAAGCCGCTGCGGCTGAGAAAAGTCTCTTCCACGTTGCCATTTTCCAGCCATGCCCATTCGTACGGCTTGCCGATGTGCAACCAGGCCTTGTAAACTGCGCCACTCAGAGCTGTGCTGTCGAAGGAGGCTTCGAGATAAGCCTGCTGCCGGAGCTGGTTCAGCACCTGCTCCAATTCTTTGCGAAGGAGGCTGGTATCGGAAAACGCAACCTGGTATTGCAGGTGTTTTTTTAAAAAAAGGCTATCCTGGTCGAGTACCTGGATGTGGAGTAGATAAGGAGGCTGCGCAAATACCTTTGTAGAACAAAAGCAGCAAAGGCACAAGTGCAGCCAAAGCACCTGCCAGCAAATAAGGAGTGTTTTTGAAAAGGAGCACCTGCTAGTTGGAACCCGCTCCATCGCTGAAGGTTTGTATTTTTTTAGAAGCTGTTTGGATTTGGCTGCAGGAGAGAAAAGATGACTTTTTGCCCGGTCAGCTAAATTCAAACAGCTTCTTAGAGGTGGCTTAAAAAGCTCACAGCAAAGTAAAGTTAATATCGAAAAACAGGTACATGGGAATACAAATGCGTTTTTGACCATGCAAAAGAAAAATCCTAACTTAGCATTCCTTGTTTTATCCTCATAACCACAAAGTAAGATATGGCAACTACCGAGATCCGCACTACTCAAAACGTGACGATTGAATACGAGCTGGCGACACTTCGGGACCGGTTTTTCGCCTTTGTCATAGACTTGTTCATATTTTATTTTACCTACTTTATTTTAATGTTTTGGGTCGTGCTACAAGTCTTTGGGAATGCTCTGACCAACTGGGGTAATTATTTTTTTATTATGCTCTTGTTTATAGGTCCGATGGCATATCACTTTCTTTCAGAGATCTTTGCAGATGGCCAGACCCTGGGCAAACGGCTCATGAATATCAAAGTTATTCCCCTTGAGGGAAGAGAGTCGGGACTGGAGGGCAATTTGATCAGGAGCGTTTTCCTCTTAGTTGATTTTTTTATGTCTGCCGGTGTGATTGGAGCTTTGCTCATCGGCTCCACCTTTAAGAGCCAACGGCTGGGTGACCTGGCTGCCAATACGGTGGTCGTGCGCAAGGAAAGCAAGTTGCATTTTCGGCTGAGCGACATTTTGAAGATCAACTCCCTGGAAAACTACGAGTTGCAGTATCCGGCAGTCCGGCAGATGAGCGAAGCTGACATGTTGTTGATAAAAAACCTCTTGTCCCGCTATCAATCCTGGCGCAACACGGCGCATAAAGAGGCCATTGAAAAAGCAGTGCAACAACTGAGTGCGCAACTGGACGTCCAGCCGCCTACTGACAACAAGCAGGTTGAATTTTTAACTACGCTTATCCGTGATTACATTGTTTTGACGAGGTGAGCTTCATCCTCCTGTTCGGTATGAAAAAAATCCTCCCTTTCATTTTTCTGCTTTTTTTCTTGTCGTCAGCTGGACAAACGGTCACCGTGTCGCAGGAAGTGCTCCTCCGCGAAGACAGATCCTACGACGTTGTCGGAGATGAACAGGGCGATGTGCTCCTGTTGCTGAACAAGGGAAATAAACTGAAAGTACAGGGTTACGACAACCAGATGAAACGGCGTTGGGAAAAGGATATCGAATTTGACAGGAAGAACGCAGATGTTTTGAAAGTCGCATCGCTGGGACGTGATTTTTGCGTGATCTATCAGTACAGGATCAAAGGCGACCTGATTTTGAAAGCACAGCGATACAGCCCCGCCGCTAATCTGATTGACTCGGCTACCATCAAAGTTTTTCAATCCACTTTTTTGATTCCCAGTTTCAACATTGAGCTGTCAGAAAACAAAAAGGTAGCTCTGATCTGGCAGGTGAGGCAGCAAAACGACATCTCGGCACTGTCGTTTGACCTGGGGGAAATGACCCTGATTTGGGAAAGATCCTTCATGCCCGAAAACCTCATTATGTATCGGGATTTCCAGCAGATGTTAGTGGACAACAGCGGGAATATGTACCTGATTCTGAATAAGGACAACCAAACTGCAAGAAACAAATCACACTACCTCGAAATATTTGACTACGGGCTGATTACGGAAAGGCTCCGGCGCTACGTCGTTTCTATGGAAGACTACCTTACTTTCGACGTTTTGTTCTCTTTTGACAACCTCAACAACACCCTGACTGCAGGAGGCCTGTACGCAAAAAGCAACCCCACCCGGGCAGAAGGATTTTACTACTTACGCATTCCGCAGGCAAATGTTGAAGATCAATTCCTCAGCTTCCATCCCTTTGACCTCGACTTCGTAAATATCTTGCTGGAAAAAGAAAAGGCCAAAAACAAGGGTATCCCGGAAGTATCGGTTCAGCACATTGTCCTGCGGAAAGACGGTGGTATCATCTTGATTGCGGAGCAGAACAAAAGCCTGAACCGAGGCAGCGGTGTTCCTTCCGGCTATTTTTCAAGGAGGAGCTACCGTTCAATTATTGACTACTACTACGACGATATTTTTCTGATCTCCATTCACCCCACGGGTGAGGTGCACTGGATGGATATCTTGCATAAAAAACAGTATTCACAGGATGACGACGCCATTTATTCCTCTTTTTTCCTGGCCAAAACACCTACCGCGCTGCGGCTAATCTTCAATGACGAGATCAAGTCGGAAAGTATCGTCAGCGAGTACGTCATTCGGGCTGATGGCAAGTACGACCGCAAAGCCGTTATGAATACTGAGCGCAAAGACTTAATGCTCCGCCTGCGCGATGCCGTCCAGATTTCCGCTACCGAGGTCATCATTCCCAGCGAGCGAAGGAGCAGGCTGAAGCTGGTGCGGGTGGCGTATTGATCCTGCCGGACTGCGAGGTGCCGAAAGAGCTGGGGACGGACTTCGGCAGGCTTATCGCGCACCGGCATTTAACTCTAGCTGCAAACCTGCGGAGGTAGCCATTCACAACTTCCTGTCCACCAGGTGATTAAGAGTACAAGATGTAGCGGTTAAACACAGGTTGAGAGGCAAAAAAAAATCCTTTTCAGCCTGTTCTGAAAAGGATTCAATTGGAAAGTGGGCGATGATGGATTCGAACCCAATAACGGCCTGCGGGGAGAAACGGACATAATGGAGATTCAATTGGAAAGTGGGCGATGATGGATTCGAACCAACGACCCCCTGCTTGTAAGGCAGGTGCTCTGAACCAACTGAGCTAATCGCCCTTTCGATTTTGTTATAGATGCGCCTATTCTTAAAAAGCGGGGCAAAGATAGGGGCATATTTGATTTATCACAAATTCAGTTGAAAAAAGAATAAAATATTTTGATTGGGGGGGCGAACTCTTGCTACCTCCGTTTGCTTTACTTTGAGAGTTTGTTGGAAATTTGTGGCCTGTGGCAAAAACGAGCTATCTGTTGCCCAGAGAATTAAATCCAAACAACTTCTTAAGCTATTGCTGAAAAATTTGCTTCGTTTTGGACGAGAAAGGCGACTTTTTAGCCCGGTAAGCTCCATTCAAACAGCATCTCGGCTCAGGCACCAAAATGCAAAGAAGCCCTCAGTAGTTACTGTTTTTGTACGAAAGCAACAGAATAAAAGAGGCTTATAAAATGAATAGAAACCTCAGGAGAATACTGCTTGGTTTGCTGCTGCTGGTGGGGTTAACCATTGGTGCAGCCATTGTCATTGCTGCTTTCTTTCAGGAAGCAGTGAGCAAAAAACTCATCGGTGAAATTAACAAGCAGCTGAAAACCGAACTCAAAGTCGGGAGCTTCGACCTGTCCCTACTGCGCGATTTCCCAGATGCCACTGCCAGCCTGCAAGATGTCATCGTGTATGACCTCAACGGAGAAGGATTGGTAGAAGCGCGGGAAATGTCTTTTAACATCAGCTTGCCCAGCCTTTTTGGTTCCAGGGTGAAAGTTCATGCAGTGACTATTCGGGACGGAGCACTGAACATGCTGGTGGATAAAACCGGCAATGCTAAATACGACATCTTCAAACCAGCCAAAACAGAAGAAAGCGATTTTAACATCTCCCTCGAAATAGCCCGCCTGAAGAACATTGAGCTTGCCTATCGAAATGAAAAAATGAGGCAGGAGATATTGACTACGGTGGAGGATGCTACATTTTCGGGCTTGTTTTCCAGCAAAAAATACGACCTGAAAAGCACGGCAAAACTCGTTTCCAGCTTTATTGACCTGGAAGGAGTGCGCTATTTTGCCGGAAAAAAATGGGGCTATGATGCTGTCATCCTCGTAGATGTGGACCGGAGGAAGTACGATTTTCAAAAAGTCAGGGTGAGTGTGGAAGATAATGCGTTCATTGTCAATGGTTACATTCAGAATCAGAAAAACTTCACCGACTTTGACCTGATAGCTACGACGGAAGAAGCCAACCTCGAAACTGTTATCTCATTGTTGCCCGAGCAGTTGCTCGGCGTATTTGGTGACTTTTCCAGCACCGGAAAATTCAGATTGGATGCGATTATAAAGGGAAAACTGAGTACAGCCGAGCGCCCGGCCATCAATTTTGAATTCAGCCTTGACAACGGCAACCTCAGCAGCCCTCGTTTGCGAGAGCCATTTAAAGACGTATCTTTTGATGCTTCATTTACCAACGGCAAACAGCGCAGTAGCAAAAATTCCGTTTTTGAAATCCGCAATTTCAAAGGCTACCTGAGCAGGCAGCTGCTGACGATGCAATTGAAAATCGAAGACCTGGACAATCCACGGGTAGCATTCCTGATGGATGGCGCCATACCCGTTGGTTATGTTTACGGCCTTTTTAACAACCCTGCTATCACCGGCGGGAGCGGCAAAATTGAAATAGCCAACCTCAGCCTCAACGGCCTCTATAGCGACATGATTAACCTGAAAAACATAGCGGGCGTGGCTGTGAGTGGCAATATCGTTTTTGACGATGCCGCTTTGGAAATTAACCGGGAAAAAATGATCGTGGACAGGGGTTTGCTGCAATTTGATAACAACCTGTTGACGCTTGAGGAGGTGAAAATTGAAGGTGCTGGCAGCGAGATATTGCTCAAAGGGTATGCCCGGAATTTCCTCCCCGTGCTATTGGCTGATTCGCTCAACTCCCAAAATGCGGTGCTTGAATTTCAGGCAGATCTCAGTTCCAGCATGGCAGATATAGGCAGGCTAGTCAGGTTGACCGATGTGCCGGTAGAGGAAGCCAGACTCAAGCCCGGGGTGTTCGACTCGCTGAAGGTTGCCAAAAATGAAAACCGCCAACGCTTCACCAACTTCCTGAAGGGCGAATTCAATGCCCGGATTGACGAATTCCGCTATGACAATATCCAGGGTCGTGAGTTCCTGGGCAAACTCATTTTTGAAAACAGCCAGATGCGCATTGGAGGCAGTGCAAAGGGTATGGATGGCTCTTTTGCACTGGAGGGAACGATGTTTTTTGAAAAAGAACCCCACCTGGAAGCTAAATTGGACTGCGACCGCATTAATATCAGAAAATTCTTTCAGCAAACCAACAACGTCGGCCAAACCTACCTCAAAGCAGAAAACGTGTCCGGCCTGATGAATGCCAAAATGCTCATCCACACCTTTTGGGACTCAACGGGGCAGTTTGACATGGAGAAATTGCACGTTTGGGTCGGCGCTGGGATTAAAAACGGCGAGCTGAAAAACTTTAAACTGCTGGAGGATTTTTCCAATTACGCCAAAATTCAGGACTTGCGAAACGTCCGTTTCGTGGATCTGCAAAACTGGCTGGAGCTGCGAAACCGCACGTTCTACCTGCCCGCTATGTTTATTCAGAACAACGCCATGAACATGACCATTTCAGGAGAGCAGACTTTTGAAGGTAAAATTGACTACAACTTTAAAGTTAACGCTGGGCAGGTGCTGACACAAAAATTTAAAAAACACAACAGCAAACTGGAGCCTATACCCGCCAGGAAAGATGGCTTTTTCAACATGTATTTCAACGTTTCAGGTACGCTGGACAAATACAATTACGCGACGAACAGGCGCAAGGTCAGAGAAAGTCTTGAACACAGCGAGCGCCTCAAGCGCCACATCCGGGCTGCCTTGATCAAGGCCTTTGGTGCTCCGCTCAACATGTTGAACGAGCCAGACAACTGGCAAGACCAAGGAGAACCTTCCCGCGTGAACGATGACGACGATGTGGAATACATACCGGGCTTTTAAGAGCACGTCAGCCTCTGAAGAACAGGAAGACCTCTATCGCACTGGCTTTTTTGCCATTTGCTTCCATCCCCAGCGAACGGCCAGAAGCAAGCCGATAAAGATTAGGATGCCTTGCCAAAATGGCAGGAAGGAGACGATCCAGATGCGCGTTTTATCCAAAACCCACATGAAGGCAAAAACAGCTGCAATCATCGTGATGAAGCCCGTGATTTTTTCGAATCCTGGAATGAGATCCAGATCCACATTGCGACGGATGAGCAGCAGCGTGACAATCATAGACAATATCGGAAGAATCTGCGTGAAAATGTCAGTGTCGTAAATGCTGCGCCGCTCGAAAATAAATACGTAAACGCTGAGCGTGACGGCGAAGATGCCAGGTATGCAGACAAGGTAAATTAAAGTCGAGTAAATGTATTTCCAGGGTTCCTCATTGCCTTCCCCTTTTCCCGGTATGCCAACCAGAAATGCAGCGAGAGGAATGAGGATAAAATAGGCGAGTATCCAGAGGGGGTTTGCTGCCAGTAAGTTGAAAAACTCTTGTAAAGTCATGTTGGAATTATTTTCCGGGCAATTTAAAATAAAAAAGACAACCTCAGGAGTTGCCTTTTTTATTTTTTAAAATGAGTCTGTTTCGTATAGTCAAATCGCCACCGTTAGCGGTGAATAAAACACCCCTCTCTGAAAAGTTATTTGGTAGCTGCTGCCACCATTGACCCCTTTGAAACAACCTTATTTTTCAAGGTCTGAAGCTCAAAGATCGAGCAGCAGCGTGACGGGGTCTTCCAGCAACTTTTTCACCCGGACGAGGAAAGTTACCGAAGAGCTGCCGTCAATCACCCGGTGGTCATAGCTCAAAGCGAGGTACATCATCGGCCGGATTTCCACTTGCCCGTTTATGGCTACCGGGCGTTGCTGGATGGTGTGCATGCCGAGGATGGCGCTTTGCGGCTCGTTCAGAATGGGCGTACTCAACAAGGAGCCAAACACACCGCCGTTAGTGATGGTGAAAGTGCCACCGCTCATTTCCTCAAGTGTCAGGGTGCCGTTGCGAGCCTTCTCGGCCAGCTCTTTGATTTTGTATTCAATCTGTGCCAGGCTCAAGGACTCAACGTTGTAAACAGGGGGTACGACGAGGCCATTCGGCGTTGAGACGGCGATGGAAATATCTACATAAGAATGATAGATAAGATCATCACCGTCAATCATGGCATTGACCTCGGGCATTTCGAGCAGCACTTTGGAGCAGGCTTTAGCAAAAATGGACATGAAGCCCAGCTTGATGCCGTGCTTTTTCACGAAGGCATCCTGGTATCTTTCCCGCAATTTCATCACTTCAGTCAAATCCACCTCGTTAAAAGTGGTGAGCATCGCCGTTGAGTTTTTGGCGCTCACCAGTCGCTTGGCAATAGTGCGCCGCATGCGGCTCATCTTTTTAATCATGCTGTCGCGGCTGAAGCCAGAAGCCGGAACAGTAGAAGGAGCAACAGCAGAGGTCGTTTTCACTGGTGAGGTGACGGCATGTGCTGTGGTTGCGGGTGGAATCACCTCAGGAGGTGCAATGACAGTAGGGTTGGCTGGCCTGGTGGTTGGACCTGGCAATATTTTCGGAGTTTCGGCAGCTTTTAATGCGTCTTCTTTGGTGATGCGCCCGTCTTTGCCCGTCCCTTTCACTTCGTTCGCTGGCAGGTCGGTTTCTTTCAGAATTTTGGCAGCAGCCGGAGAAGGATGGCCTTCGGCGTAGGAGGGCTTGGTTTCTGCAGGAGCCGGAGCCGGCTCTTGTGCCTTGCCGGGGGCAACGGCTGCTTTCGCAGGAGGTGCTGCGCTCTCTCCCTTTGTTACTGAAGTGTCAATCCTGGCAACCAGTGCCCCAATTTCCAGATCTTCTCCTTCTTTGGCTACGTGAATCAGCTTGCCCGAAGCCTCTGCAGGAAACTCAAGCGTGGCTTTGTCGGATTCAAATTCACAGACGGGCTCGTCTAATTCGACGAAATCTCCATCGGCTTTCAGCCATTGAGAAAGGGTTACTTCCGTAATGGATTCCCCGATGACGGGGACTTTCATTTCTACGATGCTCATTTTATTGTTCGTTGATAGTTGTTGGATTTACCTGCCCCGGGATTTAACTTCGGGAATGTAGAGGACTGCTGGCACCTGAAGTAATCGGCAACGGGCAGCCCCGCTCAAGGGTGGCAAATATAAGTTCAATTCTGGTAAAGGAACTTGTAAATTCGAGCTTTATCCTTCTTGCCCTCATTAGAGATGTAGAGCGTACCCTGCGAATCGAAGCATATGCCTTCGGGTTGTGCATGGATGTCTTTTCTCAATTTTACCAAATGAAGAATTTCGCCTTCCCTGTTCAGCACCAGTAGCATTTTTCCTTTGGAGGAGAGTAGGTAGATATCGGTGGTGAAGGGATGAAGGGCAATCCCTGAAGGGCTGAACACCATTGCATTCTTTTTGACAGAGTACAGGTATCGCTCCCAGCCCGCGGCGTCGCCCGATCCTGGAGCCTCGCCTAATTCTGCGGAGTTTAGATAATCTCTCATGGCAGGAATTGTCAGCGTGTAGGCTGGAGCTGCTTCCATCGTCAGTTTTTCGAGATTGAAAGAGTAGATAGCTCTTTTTAAAACAGAGTCGGCGCTATTGTCGCTCCTTCCTTTACAGGCAACCAGAAGGTGCCTGGAATGAGGGTCAAAAGCCAGGCCCTCCACGTTGTTTTCCTTGCTCAGAAAAGTCGGGTATTTGGTCACCTGCCTGTCGGCTTTCCTGTAATCCTTTACCTGGTATAAATTGCCGTTGCTTTTGACAACCCAAGCGTCGTTGCCCACAACTTCAATACCTTCATAATCCCCCTCACGCCTGAAATGGATGGAGTCCTGTACCTCTCCTGTCTCTTTGTCAAGCAGGAAAATAACTCCTTCCTCGTCATTGACCGCTGCCAGGGAGTTTCCGTCTTCAGTCATGCTAAGCCCCGATATCTCCCGCAGGTTGTCGGGCATTTCAAAAACGGCATTGGGCTGGTCCATTTGATAGGGAAAAGAAGTGGAGGAGAATGGAGAGGAGAGTGTGTCTGTTTGAAAACTGGAATAACTCAAGAAAATGAAAAACAGAAAATAAACGGGCATGTAGTTGATGTTTTGTGTGATAATTTAACAAGAGCGGGAAAAGAGAGAAGCTCAATTTATTTCCCTCCTTCCGCTCTTTAAGAAGTTAGAGCTTGTTTGGGATTTGGTTACTCGGCTCAAAGTGGCCCTTTTTGCTGGTTTTTTATCTTTTGCCAGTTAAATAGCCCTGTTGTTTTGCTTCAGAATAAGCTGAAAAGTGGACAAAAAACTCCTCATCTTGTAACTACTTTGCAGAGGGTGCTTTTGGGGAAAAGTTTTCTATTTTCATCCAAAGGACTGAAGAAAAAATAGGATATTATATTTTTAAAGAACCGTTTCCACTACAGGCATTTTGAAAAGGATGGGTGCAATTTATTAATGCCCGTTTCAAAAACATCCCGAATTGTAGGAGGAGGAAGAAAAAAATGAAGTTTTTTTCTTCCTCCTCCCCCCTCCTGAGTAATTGCTTCATCTTTGGTTTTAAAGTCAAACGAGCTATTGAAGAAGGTGTCGGTAGTAAATTGTTTTTCGGAGGGAGAATCAGGGGCAAAAAAAAAGCCGTACCTAAAGATGCGACCCGTCAACAAAATTATTCACCACCGACAATAAAAAACTATTTGTAATGAATAATCTTTTACTGCCGGATAGTGAAAACAAATTATAATCTCATGAAAATAAACGATACAACTCTAACTCTAAAGTCCGGTTGTTTGTTGCACCTGAAAAGCCGAAAAAGACCAGATAACAGCATCTATAACAAATTTTAACAAAAAACATGGAGGGCATTGTCCGATTGGAAATTTTAAAAATTAAGGAGAGCGAAAAAAGGCGTCAGGAAGATTTTCTGGTAAAAGAAGAACCGCTTGAAATTAGGGTGGCCTTTGAAAAAGGTGGCATCCACCACCAGAAAAGCATTTCCGTTACCATGCGAACGCCGGGGAATGATGAAGAACTCGCACTTGGTTTTTTATTCACGGAAGGTATCATCACGGGAATGGAGCAGGTGAAGTCCATTTTTCCGGCGCAGGTGCGTTGGAGGGAAGCCAGAGGCAACGTCATCGTCGTCGAGTTGGCAGAGCATCTGGAGGTGAATTTCAAACGACTGGACCGTCATTTTTACACAGCCTCTTCCTGCGGTGTATGTGGCAAGGCGTCTATCGAAGCCGTTTTTGTGCAAGGGCAATACGAGTTGCCCGAGGTACAGCCACTCTTTACCCTGGCAGATATTTACGCTCTGCCGCAAAAGCTGCTCCGCCAGCAATCAGTTTTTGACACCACCGGAGGGGTGCACGGGGCTGCCCTGTTCGATAAAACAGGAACGCTGCTGATTTCGAGAGAAGACGTGGGCAGGCATAATGCTCTGGACAAGCTGATAGGCTCCCGCTTGAAGCAAGGCCTGTTGCCCATGCCGGAGTGCCTGGTGCTGGTGAGTGGGCGCATCGGTTTTGAACTGGTTCAAAAATCCATCATGGCAGGTTTTCCAGCCATCGCAGCTGTTGGAGCACCATCTAACCTGGCAGTGGAGCTGGCGCAAGAAGCAGGTATGACGCTCATCGGTTTTTTGAGAAGCGGAAGATTCAACATTTACACCCATCCAGAACGGGTGATTTTTGAATAGAGCATTTTTTTGCGTTAAATCACTTATTTTTGCAAGCATTCTTTTTAAAAATTTCAACAACTAACCCGTCGGCATCCTTACCGGCATTAAAAAAATAACAATGGGAAGAGGAGATAAAAGAACAACCCGTGGTAAAATCTGGAGGGGCTCTTACGGCAAGTCCCGTCCTAAAAAGGTTAATCGCCCACAAGCTCCGAAGAAAGTGGAGAAAAAGAACGGCTGATTAACAGAAGACTCAATAATTGTCCTTTTTAAGGGCAACTGTTTGACAGGGGTTGCTTTCAGGTGGAATTTTCAGTTTTACCCAAAAGCAACCCCCATTTTTAGGAGGAAGGAAGAAGAGGTCTTTTTTTCCCGTCATCCGACCAACCGGGTAGCCGGAGTTTAGAAGCTCCGGTACCAAAACGCAAACAAGCTTTTATGATGAATTATGCCTGCTTTTTCATTGGATTCCCGCCCTTTGTTTTTGCCGGCTTCAACGCGTTTTACTGTGAAAAAGTCCTTTTCCCTGCTACTCCTTCTTCATATTTTCGCTTTTGCTTCCGGCACACTGACACCCTCGCAAAAAGAGGAAAAGCACTTGTCTGGACTGGAGTCTCTGCTGAAGGAGCAAACCTGGGTGGACAGCCTTTTTAACGTACTCACACCTGACGAGCGCCTCGGCCAATTGTTCTGGCTGCGGGCACACACGGACAAGGATGCCAGCTACGAGGCTGCCGTGGAAAACCTCATAAAGAAGTACAAGCCAGGAGGGCTCTGTTTTTTTAACCCAACAGCCAAAGGTACGCCTGAAAAGCAGGTAGAACTGACTAACCGCTACCAGGCACTCGCCAAACACGTGCCCATGTTCATCACTATTGATGGCGAATGGGGGCTGGGTATGCGCATGAAAGGCACGGCGATGAGCTTTCCACGCCAGCTCATGCTCGGTGCTATCCAGGACAATGCCCTGATTTATAAAATGGGTGCTGCCATTGCCCGCCACTGCAAGCGGGTCGGGGTGAGTTTTAATTTTGCTCCCGTCGCTGACGTGAACAACAACGCAGCCAATCCAGTCATCGGCTTCCGGTCATTTGGTGAAAACCGCTATAATGTCGCTGCCAAAGCTTACGAGTACATGAAAGGTATGCAGGACAACGGCGTGCTCGCCAGTGCCAAACACTTTCCCGGCCACGGCGACACCGACACAGACAGCCACTACGACCTGCCCCGCATCAACCACCCCTTCTCACGGATTGACAGCATTGAGTTGTTCCCTTTTAAAATCCTCATCCGGCAGGGCGTCGGGGGTATCATGGTGGCACACCTCAACGTGCCTGCTCTGGACGATACGAAAAACCTGCCGACCTCGCTGTCGCCCAAAGTGGTAACCGGCTTGCTGAAAAACAAGCTGCATTTCAACGGCCTGATCCTCACCGATGGACTGGAAATGAAGGGCGTCACCAAATTTTACGGACCGGGTGAAGTGGAAGCCAATGCTCTCGCCGCCGGTGTGGACGTGCTGCTACTGCCCGGCGACGTGGATGCAGCTTTCAAAATGGTGAAAAAATGGCTGGCTGAGGGGCGCCTCGACAGCATACAGGTGAACGCCAGCGTCAAGAAAGTGCTGCGCTGGAAGTACCGCATGGACCTCACCCGCTACGAGCCTGTAAGCGTAGAGGGGGTGCACGCGGAGGTGAACGACAACGCTTCGCTGGCCCTCAAGCGTGAACTGATCACCAATGCCCTGACCTTAGTGAAAAACGACGGAGACCTGCTCCCCTTCCAGGGTAAAATTTTTACCTCACAGCTAACCAATATAGCCTCGCTGGCCATCGGCGCCAGCCTCAACAACGCTTTTCAAAAAACACTCAGTTTCTATAAAAACATCGAAACACACGCGGCGGGCAAGGAGCTTTCTGCCGCGCAATGGGTTTCAAAATTGAAAAACAAAGATGCCGTAATTGTCAGCCTCCACAACATGAGCCAGTTTCCCTCGAAGAACTATGGCCTGACGGAGAACATTAAAAGTTTGATAGAAAAACTGAGCCGAGAAACGAAAGTGGTACTCGTCATTTTTGGAAACCCCTACTCAGCGAAGTACTTTGAAAGTGTGAACAGCCTGCTCATTGCCTATGAGGAAGATGATGAGGTGGAAAACCTCGCAGCACAGGCGTTGTTCGGTGCTTTTGCTATCCGGGGCAAGTTGCCGGTTACTGCTTCCGAAACCTTCAGGGAGGGGATAGGTATTGTCACCGAGAGCCTTCAGCGCCTGGGTTACGGCCTGCCCGAAGAAGTAGGCATGAGTGCCGAAAAGCTCAAAAAAGTGGACAGCCTGGTGCAAGAAGCCATTGCCGTTGGTGCCACTCCGGGTGCAGTAGTGCTGGTGGCCCGCCGGGGCAAAGTGGTTTTTCAAAAAGCTTATGGCCACCACACCTACCAGAAGAACGCCCTTTCCACCCAAACCAACGATATCTGGGATTTGGCCAGCATTACGAAAATTGCTGCCTCTACCATTTCCCTGATGAAACTCCAGGAGCAGGGCCGATTCAGCGTGCAGGATCCGGTTGAAAAATACATCCCTGAATTTTCAGGCTCAAACAAAGCTGGCATTCCTCTGCTCGACATGCTCACCCACAGAGCCAGACTGACGCCTTGGATTAAGTTTTATGAAAAAACGACCTCTCCAAAGGGCAAACCACTACCGGAGTTTTACCAAAATAAAAAGAGCGATGCCTTTCCGCTGCCTGTGGCGAAAGACCTCTGGCTCAGGGCGGACTACCCCGGGGTCATTTGGCAGGAGATCAGAGACAGCCCCTTACTGCCCAACAAGGAATATAAGTATAGTGACCTAGGCTTTTACATCGCCGGTGAAGTCATTAAGCGCCTGAGTGGACGTCCCATCGAAGACTACGTGCAGGAAGTGTTTTACCGGCCTCTCGGGTTACAGACAATGACCTACCGGCCGCTGGAAAAGTTTCCTCTCATGCGCATCCCTCCGACTGAAGAGGACGACTACTTCCGTAACCGTCGCATTCAGGGCTACGTACACGATATGGGAGCAGCCATGCTGAACCAAGCAACCGGCCATGCCGGCTTGTTCAGCGATGCCTCAGACCTGGCCATCCTGATGCAAATGCTTTTGAACAAAGGGACTTACGGGGGGCAACAGTTCCTGAAGCCTGAAACCATCAGATTTTACGCCTCGCGCTGCGGAAACTGCACGCGCCGGGGTATTGGCTTCGACATGCTGCAGGAAAATACCAAGTTTGGGAACAACCTTTCTACCAAGGCCAGCAGCGAAACATTTGGCCACCTCGGATTCACCGGTACAGCTGTTTGGGTGGACCCCAGGAAGGAGCTGATCTACGTTTTTCTATCGAACCGAACCTATCCAACGATGACAAACAACAAATTGGGGAATACGCGCATAAGGGTGCAAGATGCAGTATATGATGCAATCGTGGAGGAGTAGCCCTCAGTTTTCTGAAACAACCCCGACATCGAAGCATTATTTTCAATCGCTGCCAAAGGCAATCGCTGAAAAAGAAGAAAGCTCGCAGGGGAGGGGTCATGTCACGAGTGCAATATCTGCTTGGGGTAGCATAGGTAGTATTTTTTTGTGATCCTCGTCTGCAAGCCAAAATCCATCACCTGGGACATAGGCAGCACGCTGCCGTCTTTGAATAGAATCTTGATTTCGTCTTTGGAAGTGTTGTAGGCGCTGTTGGTTTCCTCGCCGCTGAACACGAGGTAGTTCAGAAACCCGTTGGGGAAGCTGCGGTAGCAGGCCACCGTTTTGCTTTTCACTTCTTCGATATAATGAGGGTCGAAAGGTTGGTTTTTCAATTCCAGCCTAAACAGGTGGCGTTCGAGGATGCTTTTGGCAAGGAAGGACAGCAAGGGATCGGCATGGTCGGTAAAGCTCTTCAGGGCGGCAAAGATGTCAAAATCGTCGAGGCTTGAAAAATTGCGAAGCATTTCCCCGGGGTTTGCATCAAAGTCTTTCAGCGTACAATCCCGGTAGAGAAAAAATGCGAGGCTTTTTGACACGTTGAGCTGCTCTCCCAGCCGGGCGAGTTCTTTAGCCCGTTGGAGTGTTTTTACCAGCATTTGCTCGGCAGCAAGCACAGTTTTATGCAGATACACCTGCCAGTACATCAGCCGTCGGGCAATGAGGAACTTTTCGATGGAATAAATGCCCTTTTCCTCAACGACGAGTTCTCCATCTTTGACCGACAGCATTTTGATGATTCGGTCGTAGCCAATGACGCCTTCGGAGACGCCCGTGAAAAAGCTGTCCCGATTCAGGTAGTCCATCCTGTCCATGTCCAGTTGGCCGGAGATGAGCTGATGAAGGAATTTTTTGGGGTACTCATCTTTAAAGATGCGGATAGCGAGGTTTAACCTTCCATCAAAAGTTTGATTGAGCCGCTCCATGAAGCGCAGGGAGATTTCCTCGTGCGGCACGTTAATCAGGGTTCGCTCCAGGGTATGGGAGAAAGGCCCGTGGCCGATATCGTGCAGCAGGATGGCAATGGAGGCGGCAAGTCCTTCTTCTTCTGTTATCTCAACGTCTTTGGAGCGGAGTACGTCAATGGCCTGCCCCATGAGGTGCAGTGCTCCCAGCGTATGGTGGAAGCGGGTGTGCAAGGCGCCAGGATAGACATAACTAGCCAGGCTCACCTGTTTAATTCTTCGAAGCCTTTGCAAATAAGGATGCTCCACGAGGTCGAAGAGGATGTCGTTAGGGATGCTGACAAAGCCGTAAACAGGATCGTTGAATATTTTCCTTTTGTTCATTTGCCTGAGATTGTTGGATGGTTGTACGGCCATCATGTTGCTCATTGTTTTGGGCAAATTTGAGCAGGATGAGGTGGAAAGTAGTTTTTGACGCAATCATTTTTTCAAAATTACGTCTTTAGAAGAGCAGTTAAAAACCCGTTAAAACAAGGGTTGTTTAGCTCGCTGGCAAACAATTTTGAGTGGAAGGAGTATAATTGTTTCAATTTTTGCACAATGGTACCTGTCCTTGTATTTTTGATGATGGAGTTCAGCTGGCAGAATTCCCAGCCTGAAGCAGGCATTGCAAAGGTTGCAAAGCCAGTTATGCCCAGTTTTGCGGTTAATTGAAGAACATAAGTACCGAATTTTCTATTGAAAAGAAACCTGAAATAATAGAAAAGACTTGATACAGAAGATCCCTCCTGTTTTTTGAAGTTAGTTGCGAACAGAGAAATGTAGGTGGTGTTTTAATTTTCATCTGGTTTCCAATCTGTCACCCTGGCTTTTAATTGAAACAATAATGTCGGATCAATCAAATTTATCCTCATACTTAAAACTTATTAAAGAAGTGATTATGAAGAACAGAGGCCTTCTGCTCGCCCTTACTGTGGCTATAGCATTGTTCCTTGCCTTTTACCCCCCCGTGAATAACGCGCAGAAAGAGGCAGCTCTCATGCAGTCCATACTTACGGAATTGAATTACTACCACTACAGACCGCTGGCTATCAATGACGGCTTTTCAGAAAAAGTCTATGAGCTTTTTCTAAACAGGATGGATGGGGGTCGCCGTTGGTTTACCCAAAACGATATCGCACAGCTGGAACCATGGAAATACAAACTGGACGACCAGGCGAATGAAGGTACCTTTGCCTTTCTCGACCTGGCAGTGCAACTCCAGGAAGCCGGCCTGGAAAAAACGCAGGGTTGGTATCGGGAAATACTGGACAAACCTTTCGATTTTACCAAAAATGAAACCATACAGACGGACAACAAAAAGAAGCCTTTTGCTAAAGATGATCAGGAACTGAAGGAATACTGGCGGCAGTCCATGAAGTGGGAAACCCTGACCCGGCTGAATGAAAAAATTGAGAAAAAGGAAAAAGGTGAGGAGGATTTCAAAGATAAAACCGACGAAGAACTCGAGGAGGAAGCCCGTAAGGATGTCCGCAAAGTCTATGACGACTGGTACACCCGCCTGAGCAAACGCAAACGCACAGACCACCTCAGCTCCTACCTCAACACATTTACAAACATCTACGACCCACACACGGAATACTACGAACCAATTGACAAGCAGAACTTTGACATCGGAATGTCCGGCCGACTGGAGGGCATCGGTGCCAGGCTGCAATCGGATGGCGAATACACCAAAGTATCGGAAGTCATCGTCGGAGGTCCCGCCTGGAAACAGGGAGCCTTGAAGGAAAACGACCGGATCATGAAGGTGGCTCAGGGCAACAATGCCGAGTGGTCGGATATTACGGGAATGGTACTCAACGACGTGGTACAGCTCATTCGGGGCAAGCCAGGCACGGTAGTTCGCCTGTTTGTCAAAAAAGCAGAAGGCGGAACCACTGAAATAGAGATCGTCCGGGACGTGGTTATCATCGAAGAGGGCTTTGCCAAATCGCTCATCATCGAGTCACCTCAGCAGGAGCGAATCGGGTATATCAATCTGCCTAAGTTTTATGCAGATTTTAATGACAGAAACGGACGCCGGTGCTCTGATGACATCGCAGCCGAACTGGAAAAACTGAAACAGTCACACGTACAGGGCATCATCCTCGACCTGCGAAGCAACGGAGGTGGCTCGCTCAGAGACGTGGTTAAAATGGGTGGCTTCTTTATTGAAGAAGGCCCTGTCGTGCAGGTCAAATCAAGAGAGCGCAAACCGGAAGTGCTGGTAGATGACGACCCAGCAGTCCAGTACAATGGGCCGCTTATCATCATGGTAAACCAGTTCAGTGCCTCGGCTTCTGAAATCCTCGCCGCAGCTATGCAGGATTACAAAAGAGCCATCATTGTCGGCACCCCGACTTTTGGCAAAGGTACCGTTCAGCGCTTCTTCGACCTCGACGCAGTGGTGAGGGGCAACCCGGAAGTAAAACCCCTGGGAGAGATTAAATTGACGGTTCAGAAATTTTTCCGGGTCAATGGAGGTTCTACTCAGTTAAGAGGTGTCACTCCTGACATTATCCTCCCTGACCCTTGGTTGTATCTGGATACTGGCGAAAAAGACGAAGATTTTCCAATGGACTGGAGCCGGATAGACCCCGTGCCTTACGGGCAAAAAGCCTATTCGCTACACAACCTTCCAATCATCACACAGAGGGCAAATGAGAGAATCAGAAACAGCGACATCTTCCAAAAAATTGAGGCCCGAGCAAAAACCATTAAGGAACAGCGCGATAATTCTGATCATTCTATGAACATGAAAACCTTCCGCGCCGAACGTGACAAGCTGGAAGCCCAGGACAAAGAATACAACAAGTTGTTTGAAGCGGAAGTCCTGACGAATGTCAACAACCTGCCAGCTGACCTGGCAGGCATCCAGGCAGATGAGGGCAAAAAAGCCCGCAACGACGAGTGGATGAAATCCGTTCGAAAAGATGTTTACCTGGTAGAAGCACTGAATATCATGCACGATATGCTAACCCTACAGTAATACCCGAGGAGCACCAGCAAAAAAGGCCTTTCGGATATAGATTTCCGAAGGCCTTTTTTGTTGAAACCCTTCTATCTTTGTTTTTTTGTAACTAGCAGGAAAGGAGTGAGGCTGTATCAAAAGTCAACTGGCGGCAGCCCCGCCAATAACCTTTCAGAGAGGGATATTTTTAGAGAAACCTGTCAACTTTTCCAAAGAACACTTCCTCTCACCTTATTACCAATTCAAATAATCTTCCGTGAATTATCTGACACTCGAAAACGTCACCAAAAGTTACGGGGAAAAAGTTCTGTTTTACAACCTCAGCCTGCAGGTCAACAAGGGGCAAAAGGTAGCGCTCATCGCCAAAAACGGCAGCGGCAAAACGACCCTCCTCCGGGTGGTCGCAGGTGCTGAACCCAGCGAAGGCGAAGCCAGCCAGGTGTTGCTCCGCCGGGATGTGAGAATCGGCTATTTGCCTCAGGATCCGGAGTTCTATCACAACCACAATGCACTTGAGGCAGTTTTTGACAGCGATAGCGAAATCATCCACGCCATTGAAGGCTACGAACGGGCTATGTTGCACCCCGAAAACATCGCCGAATTGCAGACTGCCCTCAGCCGCATGGACGACCTGAAAGCCTGGGATTTTGAATCAAAGGTCAAGGAGATACTGTTCAAGCTGAATATCACCAACCTCCAGCAACCCGTTTCTACCCTCTCAGGCGGCCAGAAAAAACGCCTCGCACTGGCTAAACTACTAATCGAAGAGCCCGAATTCCTCATCCTCGACGAACCTACTAACCACCTCGACCTCGACATGATAGAGTGGTTGGAGGGTTACCTCTCGCAACCCAGCCTCACCCTTTTCATGGTCACGCACGACCGCTACTTTATGGAGCGAATTTGCGATACAATTTTGGAACTTGACCGCGGCGAGCTTTATAAATACACCGGTAGCTATTCTGACTTTTTGGAAAAAAAGGCCATGCGCATGGAAAATGAAGCCATCGAAATGGATAAATCGCAAAAGCATTTTAAAAAAGAGTTGGAGTGGATGCGCCGATCGCCCAAAGCCCGCACGACTAAAGCCAGTGCCCGCATTGACCGCTTTTACGACATCGAAGAAAAAGTCAGCCGAAAAATCGAAAAAGATGAAATCCAGATAGATGTGAAAAGCCAGCGTCTGGGAAGCAAAATCCTTGAACTTCACTACATCAGCAAGGCTTTTGGCGATCTGAAAATCGTGGATAATTTTCACTATAAATTCAAAAAAGGCGAGCGAATAGGCATTGTAGGAAAAAACGGCGTCGGAAAATCTACCTTTCTTCACCTATTGACAGGCTCAGAGCGACCGGACAGCGGCCGGGTCATTGCAGGAGAAACGGTCGTCTTTGGCTACTACACCCAAGAAGGCATTAACTTGGGAGAAGTTGACAAGCGAGTCATTAATTTCATCCAGGACATTGCCGAATTCATTCCGCTGGAAAAAGGGCATAAACTCACCGCAGCTGGTTTGCTGGAGCGTTTCCTCTTCAGCAGGGACCAGCAGCAGGTGTTCGTCTCGCAGCTCAGTGGAGGAGAGCGACGCAGGCTTTACCTGCTTTCCATCCTGATGAAAAACCCTAACTTCCTCATCCTGGACGAGCCGACTAACGACCTCGACGTCATCACCTTGAACATCCTGGAAGACTGGCTGCTCGATTTCCCGGGCTGCGTCGTCATCGTTTCTCACGATCGCTTTCTGTTGAATAAACTCTGCGACCACCTTTTTATCTTCGAAGGTGATGGCAGGATCAAAGACTTCAACGGCAGCTACATGGAGTACCGGGCTGCTAGGCAGGAAATCGAAAAGGAGCAGAAGCAACTACCCCCGCAGCAAAATAACCTGCCGAAAGCCGAGCAGGTGAGAACCAGCTCCGGCCTTACCAACAAAGAGAAAAACGAAATGAAAAAATTGGAACGGGAAATGGAAGAACTCGAAACCCGAAAAGCCCGGATCCATGAGCGATTCTCTCAAACGGGCCTGAGCCTTTCAGATATTGACAAACTCAACGACGAGCTGAAAACAGTGGAAACTAACCTGGAGGAAAAGGAAATGCGTTGGATGGAACTGGCGGAAAAATGATTGCAGACCTTGCCCTTCCGTTTCTTTTTAAAATTGATAACTACTTGGGGGGAGCCTGTCTCACAAGTCAAAAAAGACGGTTTCAAAAAGTAAGTGACAGTCACCAAATAATCTTCAGAGAGAGATGCCTTCCTTGAAATTTCAAAGGAAAATACCCCTCTCTGAAGAATCTTATTCACCTCTAGCGGTGGCGATTGGACCCATGATACAAACTCCCCCAAGGCAGTTGCAAAAAATTAAAATGCGATACTTCATTTTAGCACTCGTCTTTTTGCTCTCAGCTTGTGGTGGGCGGGAAGAAGAAAGCGCTGCTACAGATCAGCACCAGCGGGTAAATCCGGGTGAATTGCCAGAGGGATTTGCCGATTTCTACCAGAGGTTTCACAGCGACAGCATTTATCAAATGCAACACATCGTCTTCCCGCTGGAGGGCCTGCCCGACAATGCCGATAGCCTGACCCTCGCCAGCCAGAATTTCCACTGGCAAGCAGAAGACTGGAGGATGCAGCGCCAGTTCGACTTTGAAATGAGCGAGTTCAAACGGGATATCATCCCTTTGAATGAAAATATGGTGCTGGAGCGCATAATTCACAAAAGTGGCGAATTGGGCATGGTGCGCCGCTTTGCTCTGGTTGGCAATGAATGGCACCTGATCTATTACGCCGGGTTGAACAGACTGGCAAAACAGCCGGATTGACAAGCCTGTTGGCTTTGTGGGCAGTCAACAGGGTAACAGGCAAGTTGCTGCTTTAGAGCCTGTTGGGGTTTTAGCGCTTGAGCCGGGATGCTGTTTGAATTGAGCTTACCGAGCTGAGAAGATGTCTTTTCCTTCGCTCTGGACGGAAAGCTCCTCCTTTTTATCTCCGGCAACCCCATCCAAACAGGATCTGAAAACGAGCAGTTTTTTGTGAGATTTTTAGCTTTTTGAAGTTGCGTAGCATCCCTACGGATTTAAAAAAGGTGAAAACATGGCGGCAAAGAGCCGTTTTTTAGTCAAGTGACCAAACCCCAACAAGCTCTTAGGAACGTGCCGGAAATACCCAACTTATTTCCGACACGTTCCTTAGCTGCCAGCACAATTAAAACTCAAGGTTCATGCTTTCAAAATACCTGCAGATACCCCTCGTCATGGGAGCCTTGATCTCTCTCTATCTCACCTGGGAGGTGGGTACCCGTTTTTCCGTTTACATCATTCCATTCGTAGTGGGCCTGGCCATCGTTTACGTGCTCAGTCCCCAGATAGATTGGTGGTGGTTTAAGCGCAGGCCACCCGAATTAGCCCCAGGGCTACGGCATTTGATCAATACCAGATTTCCATTTTATCAGAACCTGAGCGCAGAGGATAAAATTCGCTTTCGGAACCGCATGGCCCTCTACATGCAGGCCAACGACTTTAAGCCCCAAGGCATGGAAAGCACCCCCGAAGACCTGAAAGGCGTCATTGCTGCTTCGGTGGTACAACTGACTTTTGGATTGGATGATTTTCTGTTGAATAAATTCGAGCACATCGTCATTTATCCTCATCCTTTCCCTTCGCCCCAATACCCTGCGAAGTGGCACGTCTCCGAGATTTTTGAAGAAGACGGCGTCATTCTGTTTTGCGCTGAACACCTGATGACTTCTTTCCTACAGCCGGAGCGCTTTTTCAATATCGGCCTGTACGAGTACGCTCGAGTTTTTCAGCGTTGTTACCCTGAGATTTCCTTTCCGGTTTTGGATGAAAATACTTGGGAGCCACTGCAAGCTGTAAGTGGGTATTCCAAGGATTATATTGAAAAATGGATTGGTTTGCCCGAACCGGAGGTGTTGGCAGTGGCTATTGCTCACTTTTTTGTTTTTCCAAAGAAATTTAAAGCGCTGTTGCCAGAAATTTATAGCGATCTGGCCGTGATTTTCAAACAGCAACATGCACTAAGAGAAGTCTAGGAAAAGGAGGGATATTCTCCTCGTCGGTGCCTACCAGATAGTTCCTGTTTTCAAATACTTCTGCACGTAATCCTGCACTCCTTCTTCCAAAGAATAAAAGGGGCGGTCGTATCCGGCAGCCCTCAGTTTTGCAATATTGGCCTCGGTGAAATATTGGTAGGTAGCCCGAATATCCTCTGGCGTATCAATAAAAGTAAGATGAGGCTCTAATTCCAAGGCCTCAAAAGTGAGGGTCGCCAATTCCAAAAATGTACGGGATTTACCTGTTCCAACGTTGTACAAGCCACTGTTTTTCTGATTTTTATAGAAAAACAGACACACCTCTGCCACGTCTTTCACATAAATAAAATCGCGGCGTTGTTCTCCGTCGGCAAAGTTGGGATGGTGCGATCTGAAGAGCCTCATGCCTCCCGTTTTTTCAATCTGCCTGGCCGTGTGAAAAATGACGCTGGCCATACGTCCCTTGTGGTACTCATTTGGGCCATAGACATTGAAAAATTTAAGACCAGCCCAGAAAGGAGGGGCACTGCTCATTTTTCGTACAACAGGCGATTGTCTGTACGGCAACTCACCCGTTTGCTGCAGAACCCAGCAGTCGAAGTCATTTTTTGAAATACCGTAGGGGTTGAGTGGGTGTAGGAAAGGCACGATGTCGTGGCGGTCGTCGTAGCCGCGTTCGCCTAAGCCATAAGTGGCAGCACTGCTGGCGTACACTAATGGGATTTGGTGTTCGGTGCAGATGTTCCAGACACTTTTCGAATAATTGAGGTTGAGATGGTCAAAAATCAGAGAGTCCTTTTCGCTTGTATCCGTGCGTGCTCCGAGATGAAAGATGAATCCTACCTGCGGCGCATTTTGATCAAACCAACGAAGAAAGTCATGCCGCTCTATTTTTTCCAGGCAGACTTTGCCCCCTAAATTCCTGTTTTTCAATGGTTTTGAAAAATCATCTACAAGCAAGAGGTCGGAGTACCCCTCGTCGTTGAGCTTTCTGGCAAGACAACTGCCGATAAATCCTGCTGCACCGGTGATGATAATCATAAGCTTAAAGCCTGCTTTTTCAATGGATTCCCTGGAAATTGAGTTGGAAGCAACATAGAGATGCCGCCTTCTAAACCTGAAAAGTCCAGGTAATTTTAAGAGCTTGTTTGCGATTTGGTCACTTGGCTAAAAAACGGCCCTTTTACGCTCGGTAAGCTCCATCCCAACAGCATCTCTGCTCAAGCACCAAAACGCAAACAAGCTCTTAATTTGAAAAAGAAAACCGCCAAATCTTGCGATGTTTGAACGAAAATAAAAACTGGCAGGGAAACTTTTGTTTTAAAAAGCACAGACTCCACTAAAAAATGCTTCGTCTTTTAGGAATCCGACATCATGGCCCCGGCTCGGCCTGGGCCGTCCTTCGGGCGCTGGAAGCTGACCCGCCCGATTGCCTGCTGATCGAAATCCCCGCAGACGCAGAGCGATCTTTGAGCCAGGAGTTCAGAGCCTGGATTGTGGAAGAACCCGTGCAGGAAATCCTGAGACCTGAGTTTGAAAACCAGGACTCCCCTACCTCCACCTCCCGAGCGTTGGTTCCTCCGGTGGCTTTGCTCATTTACGATCCGAAGGATTTGAGAAAGGCAGCGTACCTGCCTTTTGCCGCCTTTTCGCCCGAATGGGTTGCCCTGCGCTTTGCAGCGCAGCATAACATTCCTATCCGCTGCATGGATTTGCCCATGGAGTTGAATTTTGCGCTGGACGAGCAGGAGAGAGAAAATGAGCAGGCTGCCTTGTTTGCACCTGAAGAGTTCGGAAAAATGAGCCGGGAAGAAAGGCTGTTTCGCCTGGATCCAATGGGGCAACTGGCCCAGTTGGCGGGGTATCAGGATTCGGAGCGATGGTGGGAGGCCACCTTTGAAAACCCCGACAACGAAGCAGCTATCTTTACAGCCATCCTGAATACGATAACAGCCCTGCGGGAAGGAGTGACAGAGTCGCCGCGCACCCTTCAGCGGGAAGCACACATGCGTCAGGCCCTTCGCCAGGCCGTAAAGGATGGATTTGAAAATATCGCAGTCGTTTGTGGTGCTTGGCATCTGCCTGCTTTCCAAGGCTGGAAAAAAATACCAGCAAGCCGGGACGCAGCACTTCTAAAAGGCATCAAGAAGACGAAAACTACCGCTACTTGGATACCCTGGAGCTACGACCGCCTGAGCATCCGGAGCGGCTACGGAGCAGGCATCATTTCTCCGGCTTGGTATGAGTTGATTTTCCATCATAAAAAAGAAGCAGCTACGCACTGGATGATCCAGGTGGCGAGGCTGTTTCGGGAGGAAGACCTCGACGTTTCCTCCGCTCATGTAATTGAGGCCGTTCGGTTGTCCGAAGTGCTAGCCACGTTACGGGGCCTTGCCCTCGCAGGTATTGATGAACTCAAGGAGGCTGCCGTCACTACGATTTGCGAAGGCGATAAGGAAAAACTGGAACTTATTGAAAACAAATTGATTACAGGTAACAAAGTGGGGAGCGTACCCAGCGATATTCCCGCTGTGCCTCTGCAAAAAGACATTGAGCAGGCCGTCAAATCTGCCAGACTCACAAAATACTGGGGAAACACCGAGGAGGAATGGCTCGGCGCAACGGCGGCCGCCCCGCAGGGTGGCATTGACCTGCGGGAAGACTCAGGCAGGCTGAAGAGCTACCTGCTGCACCGCCTGTGCCTGCTCAGCATCCCCTGGGGGAACCTGGTAGAACTCAATCGCCACCAGTCGGCTGGTGGATTCAAGGAGTTCTGGAAGTTGAAATGGTCGCCCGAATTTGCCATTCGCATCATCGAAATGGGCACTTGGGGCAATACGGTGGAAGAAGCCTGCGTGAACTTTTTAAAAAAGAAAACAGAAGAAATTCAAACCTTGCCGGCCCTCACCGAACTCGTCAGAGACACCCTGAATGCCCACTTGCCCAGTGCTTTCAACTTCCTGCTGCACAAGCTCGAAAATCTCGCTGCCCTGACCGCCGATATTTACCACCTTATGGATGCTCTGCCTCCCCTTGCGCAAATTGTGCGCTATGGCAACACGAGAGGCACCGATGTGGTGGTTGTGAAACAGGTGGTACAACACCTGGTGCCGAGGATTTGCATTGGCCTGCCGTCGGCGGTCATCAGCCTTGACGAAGAGGCGTCGGGAGAAGCTTTTGACAAGATGCTGGCTGTCCACCGGGCAATAGGACTGCTCAACGACAAAAACTATAGCGAGCAGTGGTTTTCCACGCTGGAAAGCATTGCCGGCAGGGCGCATGTTAATGGCATTCTGCGGGGTGCCTGCACGAGGATTTTGTTTGACAAAAAGATTTTTTCAGAGCACGAAACGGCTGTGCGGATGCAATTCGCCTTGTCTGCAGCGGAGCCTCCCTTGTCTGCAGCGCAGTGGTTAGAGGGTTTTTTGCAAGGCAGTGGCCTGCTTCTGCTACACAACTTTTCACTTTGGAATCTGCTGGACGAATGGGTCGCCGGCCTGAGTGAGGAGCGCTTTGAGGAGGTGTTGCCGTTGCTCCGGCGCACGTTCTCCCGCTTTACACAGCCGGAGCGGGAGCGCATGCTCCACCTGGCAAGGCAGGGTCAGATCCTTCTTGCAGGGGCGTATGGTAAGCCAGACTTCGACGAGGAACGGGCAGCCAGGGTGCTGCCGGTAGTAAGGACCTTGCTCGGACTCTGACGATGGTCACCACCTCAGCTCTTCGTCTATTTCATCTGCGTCCTGTTTTCCAAATTGCCTTTTTGTAGCCATGCGTTGCAGTTGCCTTTCTATCACGAGTTTGGCCAAGGCAATGTTGGCGGGATCGGGGTTGAGAGGAGAGAGGGCATCGTGGATTTTGAACTCGGCCACGTCGTTGCGGTAGAGGAGGCTGAGCAGGTACTCCATGTTGTGTTCGATGAGCCAGGCAATGCGGTCGCAGAGCATCTGAAAAAGCTCCTCGCCCGAGGGCATCTCCTCCGAATCTGAGGCAGCCAGGTCGAAGTTTCTGAGGATGACTTTAGTAGTAGCGTGGTCCATGCAGAATTCTGGGTAGAAGAATTAGCCAGGCAGGCTGCTGTTTAAAAAAGTAAGAACGTCTTCCACGTATTTGCGCTCGTTGGACAACCTGGGTACTTTGGACTGGCCACCATATCTGCCCTTGGTTTTCAGCCATTTATGAAAGGTGCCCGGTGGAAGGGGCTGGAGCTGCAGAGGCTCCAGAGCAAGATTGCGGTAGCGCTTGGCTTCGTAGTCTGAGTTAATCTGCTGAAGGTTTTTGTCGAGCAGCTTGGTGAATTGCTGTAAATCAGGAGGCTCTTTTTGAAATTCGATCAACCATTCATGACTGCCTTTTCCCGAATTTTTGAAATAAACAGGGGCGACGGTGTATTCCAGTACGGAGGCTCCCGTGGCAGCGCAGGTTTCGGCCAGTGCCCGGTCGGTATTTTCAACAATGACCTCTTCGCCAAAAGTGTTGACAAACTGGCGGGTACGACCGGTGATCTTTATTTTATAAGGTAAAACGGAGGTGAAGGTCACCGTGTCACCCGGAGTGTAGCGCCAGAGGCCGGCGTTGGTGCTGATGACGATGGCGTAATTTTTACCTGTCTCCACGGCTTCAAGCGGGATGGCTTTAGGGTGCTCCTTGTGCCATTCCTCGGTCGGCAGGAACTCGTAGTAAACGCCGTTGTCGAGCAGCAGAAGCATGTCGTTGGTGGTAAAATCATTTTGAATGGCGAAATAGCCTTCGCTGGCGTTGTAAATCTCCTGGTAGCTGATCTGGTCAGAAGGCAAAAGCTGGCGAAAGACTTCCCTGTATGGTGTAAAACTCACCCCGCCGTGAATATAGGCCTGCAGATTGGGCCAGACTTCAAGCATGTTGGACTTTCCCGTTAGCTCGAGGATGCGGTGGAAAAGCACGACCGTCCAGGTAGGCACGCCGCCCAGCATCGTCACATCTTCACGGCTGCATATTTCCGCCATGCGTTCGATCTTTTTTTCAAAATCAGGCATCAGAGCAGTTTCCAGGTCGGGAGTGACGAATGGACGTACAAAGAAAGGCATCTGACTGATCATGACAGCTGAAACATCCCCGATAAAGGTTTTTGGGAAAGACTCGAAGCGCCCCAGGCTTCCGCCCATGAGTATGCTCTTGCGCCGGTACAACTCTGCGTCGGGGCGCTGGTTGTAAAAGAGGACTGTTGTATCCCAGGAGCCTCCCCGGTGGCAGTGTCGCAGGTTTTGACTACTGACGGGTATGAACTTGCTTTTGTCCCCTGTAGTACCGGATGATTTTGCAAAGTAGCGGATGCGCCCATTCCAGAGGATGTCTTTCTCGCCGTACATCATGCGCTGGATGAAGGGTTTCAGCGATTCGTAATCCTGTATGGGGATGCGATGTGCAAACTGACGATGGGATCTGATGCTTTTAAAGTCGTACTTCCTACCCCATTCCGTATCCCGGCCTGCGAGCAGCAGCCGCTCAAGCCATTCTTTTTGAACTTCGTGAGGATGAGCCATGTATCGTCGGATATGGCGCATGCGAAAACGGAGATATTGATAAAATGCCTTGTTGGTCAATTTGCGCATTGCAAAGGGGATTAGATGAAACGAATTGGGGGTAAATTGTTTGGTAAAAATAGAAAATCCGATATTTCTACGCTGGAAATTTTCGACCAGTTAACTGTCAAAAGCTTGTAAGAGTGCCATGTAGTGTCCCGCAGTACCTGCCAGCACGAAAACGTGCCAGATGGCGTGGCTGTACCTCATTCCTTTCTTGGTGTAAAAAATGACGCCTGCCGTGTAGAAAAGCCCCCCTGCACCTATCCATGCCAATACCTTCCAACTCATCTGCGGGAGTACTTCCGGCAGGACAAAGACAAACATCCAGCCCATGATGAGATAAAGCAGCAGCGACAGCTTCTCCCATTTTTCCAAAATAAACAGCTTACCCAGGGTGCCAACTACCAGCATGCCCCATAGGACGGCCAGGTAAATCCAACCTGTGGGGTTGTCTAAATATTTGATAATAAAAGGAGTGTGCGTGCCAGCAATGAGAAAATAAATGGCGATGTGGTCTAACTTCCTGCAAAAACGCTTCCGATCTGGCTGGTGAACACTGTGGTAAACCGTGGATGCTAAGTAGAGTACAAACATGGAAAACCCGAAAAGGGCCACTCCCAGCAGCTGCCGCTCCGAAGAGTTGGCTCTCTGCGCTGCCTGCCACAAAAAAGGCGTGCCTGCCAGGGACAATACAACTCCTAAACCGTGTGTGAGTGCACTGGCTTTTTCTTCTTTTAAATATCGTTCGGGTATCATTGCGGGCATTCCTTTTTGGGGCAAATATCGCTGAAATAGAAATAAATGGCCTCACGCAGATTTTTATCGGCTGGTAGCCAAACTTGGTAGAATTCGCCGCTTTTTTGGTAGGCATTTGCTCTTACCTTTATCCATTGTTGAAAACAACTGCTTACTTTGCGGGCCAAATCTTTGACTGTCTGTTTTTTATAAAAATACTTCCCAATTGAACAATTCGCCGATGCTAAGATACATGCCGAGAATAAGTTGCGCACAAAAGGTGCCACCCAAATGCGCAAGTTATTCCCGGCATGTTTCTAAATTCTCCTTGTTGAAGAAGGCGCCTGCAGAAAGGAGCGGATCTGCTGAAGCCCCGCCTCCCGGAGAAAGGCTGCCAAGTCAACTTTGTGCTGCTTTACCCTCAGTTAAAATAATTGCTAAAAAAAATCTGTTATGAAAAGACACCTGTTTCTCTTGTTGTCCATCTCTTTTTTGTGGAGCTGTGCCCCCAAAAAGTACTCTGCCATCATTTTACCTGAGACGGAATACCGCCAACTGGACACCTTGGTTGTTGCCGCTCCAAAGGCCGATTCTTCCAAGAAAAAAGCAGCAGAGAGTTACTCTCTGCCGATTTACAATCCCAGCCATAAGCGAGAGATTGATCTCCTCCACACAAAACTCGACCTGCGCTTTGACTGGGAAAAGGAGCAGGTGCTCGGCAAAGCAACTCTGACTTTTAAACCTTATTTCCATCCGATGGACAAAGTCACGCTGGAGGCCAAGGGCTTTGAGTTTCACAAGATCACTTTTGAGGGGAAAAGCGACCCGCTCCAATACGACTACGACGGAAAACAGGTGACGATTGACCTGGGCAAAAAATTCGGGCGAAACCAAGAACTCAAACTCTACATCGAATACACGGCCACGCCAAAATCTTCAGGCGGCAGCAACGCTATCTCTTCTGACAGGGGGCTGTTTTTTATAAACCCGAGAAAAGAGGACCCCGACAAGCCTCAGCAAATCTGGTCGCAGGGCGAAACGGAGAGCAACTCCCGGTGGTTCCCCACCATTGATAAACCCAACGAGCGCTGCACCCAAGAAATGTACCTCACCGTGGAAGACCGCTTCAAGACGCTCTCAAACGGCCTTTTGATTTCCTCCAAAAAGAACAACGACGGAACCCGAACAGACTATTGGAAAATGGACATGCCTCACGCTCCTTACCTGTTTATGGTGGCTATTGGTGAATTCGCTGTGGTGAAAGACACCTGGAAGGGAAAAGTAGTGGATTATTATGTGGAGCCAAAATTTGAAAAATACGCCCGCAACATTTTCCCCCATACGGTGGAGATGCTCCAGTTTTTTTCTGACAAACTCGGCGTAGAGTATCCCTGGCAGAAATACTCCCAGGTCGTCGTCAGAGATTACGTTTCGGGAGCCATGGAAAACACCACAGCCGTAATATTCGGCGAATTCATGCAGGGAACTGATCGCGAGCTGGTGGACAACCTGAGCAATGAGCAGATCATCGCACATGAAATGTTCCACCACTGGTTTGGCGACTTGGTTACTTGCGAAAGCTGGGCCAACATTACCCTGAACGAGGGGTTTGCCAATTACAGTGAATACCTCTGGTTGGAACACAAGTATGGCAAGGATGAAGCCGATTTCCACCGGATGCAGGAGCTGAACGGATACCTTCAGTCGGCTGCGAGAAGTGTACGCCCTCTGATCTATTTCGGCTACAACAACCGGGAGGACATGTTCGATGCACACAGCTATAATAAAGGAGGATTGGTGCTCCATGCACTGCGCAATTACGTGGGAGACGATGCTTTCTTTGCTAGCTTGAATAAATACCTGAACGACAATGCATTCACGGATGTAGAGGGCCACGAGCTGCGGCTTGCTTTCGAGGATGTGACCGGAGAAGACCTCAATTGGTTTTTTAATCAATGGTTTTACGAAAAAGGCCAACCTGAGCTGAACGTGGATTACGATTACGATGAAAATGCAAAACAGGTCATTGTAACCGTAGAACAGGTGCAGGATGCTGAGTCCATGCCGCCTGTTTTTGTGTTGCCCCTCGCAGTTGAAATTTACGAAGGTGGCAAAGTAAGCCGCTACGACATTAGGATTGACCAGCGCAAACAGACTTTTACTTTTGATGCCAGCGGAGACCCTGATCTGATACTCTTCGATGCGGACGATGTTTTGTTAGGAAAAGTTAACGAGGAGAAAAGCCTTGGGGAATACATCTACCAGTTTGAGCATGTGCCTGGCTTTATTCATCGGCTGAAAGCGTTGACCGAAATTTCCGGCCGTGAATCTCCTGAAGCACAGACGGTGCTGAAAAAAGCACTGAGTGATAAATTCTGGTTCATCCGTGCCTTTGCTCTTAAGAATGTGGAGCTTGATGCACAAGGTACTGCCGCTATTGCCAGACTGGCTGGGGAGGATCCTCATTCCGAAGTACGGGCAACGGCTTTTACCATGTTAGCAGAGACAAAAGATAAAAAGTATGTACCTGTTGCAACAGAAGCCATAGAGACGGACCCGTCCATCAGTGTTGTCTCAGCAGCTTTAAGCGCCTTGCAGTCGTTAGACGAGCCGGCAGCACTCCGCATAGCAAAGACCTTGGAAAAAGAGGAAAATGAACGGCTGATTATTGCCGTTGCAGAGGTCTATGGAAATACACAAGACCCTTCGTATTTACCTTTTTTTGAAGAAAGACTTGACAAAGTAGGCAGGTTTGCCCAATTCAATCTTTTTCAGAAATATGCAAAACTGGCGATGATGGCAGATGCCGAGGGTATGTTAAAGGCAGCCAAGAGAATACAGGGGTTAGCCATGAATCCGGGAAAGATGTTTTGGATGCGGTTTATGGCTACGAAGTCAATCAACGACCTGCATGCAGAATTGAATAAGAAAATTGATGCGGAAGCAGATGCGGCAAAAAAAGCAGACATGCAGGCAAAAGATGGAGAGATAATTTCCATCATCGAAGCTATTAAAAATTGGGAAATGGACGATCGCGTTAAAAATATGTACAGCGACTTTCCCGATCCCAAAATACCGTAAAAGAAATGGGGTCTGCTGCAGCAAGAAGTAGCAGACCCCGTTTTTTTGGTTTTAACTCCTCTTATTGCGGGTTATTGATCACTTCCATCCGTTGTCCATTCTGGTATTCTACAAGGAAAGCTCCCTGAAAATCTTTCATAGCCCGCACGGCCTTCAGGTCGGCCTGAGCGTCTTCAATTGAATTGTAATCGGCCAGCATCACCCGGTACAGTTTGCGGTCGGGGATAAACTCTGTGTCAAGGCGGTGCATGTTTTTGACTTTGGCGAACCGGGAATGGTTGAAGTCCACCTTCGTCAATGCGATAATCTGTATTTTGTAGTACGTACCCGAGGTACGGGGTGTATCTGCCTCTGTTTTAGCATTGCCGGTTGTGGCCTTGCCTGTAGTCACAGCCGGAGCTGGTTCAGGTAGATTGGCAGCGGTTGTCTTTACGGGTTCGGTAGGGAGTGTTTCCTGCTCTTTAGCAGTTACTTTTGTGGGTGCAGGCAGTTCTTTCTGTGCTGCCAAAGGCTCTTCTGCACCTGCTCCGCTATAAGATTCCAGGTAGATTGGCGCGCCGAAATCATTGTAATTGTTAAAATCCTGGGTGTCAAACTCGTAAGTTGAAGGGAAATACCCGTCTTTGAGTGCTTCGAGGTAGTATCTTTTGGAAGGCTCCACGACAAAGTCGTAGTAGCCGTTTGAGGATACCACTTTTGAAATAAACCTTCGCTGGCCGCTGTCGGTAATTTCGTAGAGTGCCACTTCCACATCTTCCAGCATTTTACGGGTTTCTTTGCTATACACTTCGCCCTTTGCCATGTATCGGTTGGCAGGAGACTGGAATGTAATAGAGAAGATATCTTCGTTTGTGGTGGTGATTTTATCCATGCCGAATGTTCGGTTAGAGACCAGGAATCCACCTTTTCCCGAAGTTGTTTTTATAAAGAAAAAGTCATCAGCCGGAGAGTTGAGCGGCGTTCCGGCGTTTTCTGCATTTTCCCACATAGAGCGCGCTCCTTTTGCCCAAAAGATGTCGTAGCCCCCAATGGAGACCTGCCCGTTGGAAGAAAAATAAAGTTTTCCTTCCGCCTTATCGTAAAAAGGAGTTATCTCATCGCCATTTGTGTTGATGCGTGAGCCTGCGTTGATCGGCAGTGTAAAATCGTTGGCCGTGCTGCTCAGCTCGCGGGTTGTGTACCAGATGTCCATTCCGCCGAGGCCACCATTGCGGTTTGAGGCGAAGTACAGCACTTCCGTGTTGCCATCGAAAACGGTGAAGGGGTGGGTTGTTGAAACGTTCTGCTCGTTGATGTAATCGGGCAGGCGTTCGGGGGCGGTCCAAGTTTTGCCCACCCTGCGGGTGAGGAAGATTTCACAATGGGTAGTAAGTCCGCCCCATTTTTCCACTGATTTGCAAATCGTAAAGTAAAAGCGGGAGCCGTCGGGTGCCAGTGATCCATTGCAAAAGTGATCCTTCTCAATTACTGGGAAGTTTTCAATGGGTGTCGCCAGTTCCCAGATACCGTTGGTTTTCAGACTTCGATAGATTTCAGCCCGCCGGGCCATGGTGGACGAGAAATAGAGCGCCTCGTCGCCAAAGGGGAAAGGAGCAAACTCGGTTTCGGGTGTGTTGATGTTATTGCTCATGTGCTCAAGCTGGATGTTCGGGTCATCGCCCTTGACGGCCATCTGGGCGGCCAGCTCACAACCGCGCAATTCGTTTTGCACAATTTTTGAAACCGTGTTTTTATCCGTGCCATTGTAGCGTCCCAAAAAATTGACAAGCTCACTGCTGGCAGCTTCGTACTCACCGTTTTGCTTCAAGCAGCGGGCATAGTTCAAGCCAATTAAAGGATAGGTCGCCAGGTCATCTTTGACGTTTTTCCAGGCATCCGCAGCATTGCGATAGTCTCTGATAATGAAGAAACATTCTCCTGCTTTGTAAGCGAGTTCTTTCTTTTTTGTCTTTTGCTTCCAGGCTGCCCGATAATGCTCGCCTGCATCGGCGTATTCCGCTTTTTTATACAGGCTTTCAGCCAGCTTGACGTGTTTTCGCCAGCTAAGGTTGTCCTGTGCCTGCACATTGAAAGCCAGCAAAGTCACCAGGGCGAAGGATAAGAAGATGGGATTTTTCAGATTCATTGCTTTGAATTTTATGATGCAAATTTCCAAGGGTTTGTTTTTGCTTCAGACACTAAATCGCAAGCAAGCCCTTAGAAGTTGTTTGAATTTTAGCTCGGTGAGCTAAATCCAAACAGCTTCTTATAGTTGGAGGATTAATTTTTCAATTATTTCGGGGAAATGACGGTGCTCAAGTGCCTGGACTTTCCGGGCAATAATTTCAGGCGTGTCCGTCCGTCTTAGCGGGCATTTTGCCTGAAAAACGACGTCGCCATCGTCGTATTGTTCATTTACAAAGTGGATTGTGATACCAGTTTCTGCTTCCTCTGCTCTGCAAACAGCTTCGTGCACCCGCATTCCGTACATTCCTTTTCCTCCGTATTTGGGCAAGAGAGCAGGGTGGATGTTTACCATTCGCCCTGTGAAGGCATTTACCAGGTATGTTGGCACCAACCACAAAAAACCCGCCAATACCACAAAATCAATAGAATATTCATTAAGTTTTTTCAGAATATCTTCAGATTGGTAGAAATCTTTCCTACTGATGAGAAGTGCGGGGATGCCGTTTTCCCTGGCAATGTCCAATACCTTTGCTGTGGGATTGTTCGAGATGATCAGACTTACAGCAATGTTTTCATGTTGTTTAAAATGCTCAATGATTTTTTGGGCGTTGCTTCCCGTGCCCGAAGCAAAAATAGCGATGTGTTTTTTCATTTTAATAGATTTAACCCCAGCTCCCAAAATACCCCCGCCCGAATACCCAATTTAGAGCATGTTGGGGATTTAGCCACTTGGCTAAAAACGGCCCTTTTTCACCTGCGTTTTCACCTTTTTTCAAATTTGTAGTGATGCTACGCAACTTCAAGCAGCATCTCGGTTCAAGCACCAAAACCCTGACATGCTCTTATTCCCGACACGTTCCTAAACTTTCACAAGCTGGAGCGGAACCTTATCTTTGCGCCAAAGCCATTCAGGTAGCCCGTTTTGGACAGCGAAAGTACGTTGAAAATCATTTTATCGCACAGCAAACTGTCGTTTGGGTATTTGAAACACCACTTGGGCTAAGTCGTTGAAGGAGTTGTGGCTACCGACGACACAGCCAGTCCGTGAAAAATTAACCATGATGCAGTTTTCCTTTCGTTCTCAAATGACTGCCTCTGAGCAGGAGGCTTTAATCATACCAATTGCCCAACAGCCAACACCCGGTGCTGCACTTGCCCAAATTGCCGGCATGACCGGCCTGGAAAAGGAGATCATCCAAAGTGATTTCAAGGCAGAGTTGAAAGATATACACACGCTGTACGTCCATGAAAACCAAAAGAGCAAGCGAATCTTCCTGTTGGGTCTGGGAGACAAGGTCCGCTCTATTGACGTGATAAACGCATTTCGTTTTTTTGTCTTCAAGCGCAAATACAGCCTGCCTGCCCAAATCGGAATTAGCTTTTTGCACCAGAATGCTCCTGAAAACCCCTCCGAATGGGTAGAAGCAGCAGTCAACGGCGTCCTGCTCGGCATGTACGACATCGGCATGTACAAAACCGAAAAAAAGGAAGAACCCGGCGCTGCTGATCTGTCTGCTTTGAAAGTGGGAGTTTTTGCAGAGGAGAAACACGAAAAAGCCATAAGAACAGCAATTGAAAAGGGGAGGGCTACTGCCGAAACCCAGCTTGAGGTGTTTGACCTCGTGAATGCACCGGCCAACAAAAAAACTCCTCAATCCCTGGGTGCATGGGCTGTGAATTCAGGGAAAAAATACGGTTATAAAGTTCAGGTTTTTGACAAAAAGAGAATAGAGGAATTGGGCTTTCACGCCCTGCTGGCCGTCAATAGAGGAAGTGAAACGCCACCCAGCTTCATCGTCATGGAATACCTGCCTGAAGGACGCAAGCCGGTAAAGAAAATCGGACTGGTAGGCAAAGGCGTTACTTTTGATACGGGAGGACTTTCCATCAAGCCCTCGGCCAATATGCACTACATGAAAACTGATATGGGCGGAGCGGCAGCAGTGTTGGGCACTATGCAACTGGCTGCCAGGTTGCAGATGCCTTTTCACCTGGTCGGCGTAATTCCTTCTACGGAAAATTCAGTAGATGCAAAATCTACACGCCCCGGTGACGTCATAAATTCCTATCAGGGGAAAACTATAGAAGTCATTGACACCGATGCTGAGGGAAGGCTCATTCTGGCAGATGGCCTTTGCTATGCCGTTCGGCAGTTTAAACCTGATATTTTGATTGACCTGGCCACCTTGACCGGCTCCTGCGTCCGAACCCTGGGCTATTATGCGGGAGGGCTTTTTTCCAATAATGAAGACTTAGCAGGCCAGCTCCTGAGCGCCTGCGAAAAGACAGGAGAAAGGCTCTGGAGATTCCCACTTTGGGATGATTATAAAAAGGAGCTTAAATCCGATGTGGCTGACGTGAAAAACCTCAGTGCTAGCCCCGCAGCAGGAGCTATCACCGCGGCCAAGTTTTTAGAAGAATTTATAGAAAATCATCCAGCCTGGGCTCACATGGATATCGCAGGTGTAGCAGTTGGCGATTCGGAATTTTCATCTCAAAAGAGTGCTACTGCATTTGGGTTGAGGCTGTTAATCGAATACATGGAAAGCCTCTCGGGCTGAGCCAAAAAAAGCAGGCTGCTGCACGTTTCTTAGCCAGGCTAAAAACTTTTTGCGCTACCTTGGCTTCGCAAACGCTTTTCCTATGAAAAAACGCATTACTGCTCACGACCTCGTCTTCGAGCCATTGATTGAACGGCATGAGATCCTCGAAAAAGTAGAATCAATTGGCAGGCAAATCACGCACGACTATCAGGGGAAACGCCCGTTATTTCTCTCTGTGCTCAACGGCTCCTTTGTCTTTGCCGCGGATTTGCTGCGCACTTGCGACCTGGAATGTGAAATTTCTTTTCTTCGCTTTTCGTCCTACGATGGCACCCGATCCACCGGGCAGATTTCTACCATTTTTGGCCTTGACGTACCAGTGAAAGATCGGCACGTTATCATTGTGGAAGACATCGTGGATTCGGGATTCACCCTGCACCATTTTCTGGCTGATTTAAAGGACATGGAACCGGCTTCAGTATCTTTAGCCGTGCTTTTGTTGAAACCCGATGCCTTGCAATTCGACCTGGAAATCAACTACCTCGGTTTTGAGATAGACAATAAGTTCGTCGTAGGTTACGGATTGGATTACAATGGGCTATGTCGCAACCTCGACTGCATCTACCAACTCGTATTGCCATGAAACAAGACCAGATCCGTGAGTTGTGCTTAAAAAGCTGCCGGATTGTAGAAGGTGTTGCAGACTTTCTCCTCGGCGAAATTGGCAAGGTAGGCAAAGATCAAATTGAAGAGAAGAGCCTCAACAGCCTGGTCAGCTATGTGGACAAATCCGCAGAAGAGCAACTGGTTGTCGCATTGAAAAAATTGCTGCCAGGCTCCACTTTCCTGACGGAAGAAGAAACCGTTGCCCAACAGCAGGGAGAGTATCAGTGGATCATTGATCCCTTGGATGGCACCACTAATTTTCTATTCCAATTGCCCGTTTTTGCCATCAGCCTTGCGCTGCGACACCAGGATGAAACGTTATTGGGTATCGTTCAAGGAGTCAGCCAGAGGGAGTGCTTTTACGCCTGGAAGGGGGGAGGAGCTTACCTCAACGGGAAACCGGTACGCGTTTCTACCCGGAGAGAACTTGGAGAAACTTTGATTGCAACAGGCTTCCCCTATCGAGACTTTAGCAGGACGGAAGCATATCTCCAGGTGCTAAAGCGGCTCATGACAGACACCAGAGGACTGCGACGCATGGGGGCAGCAGCGATAGACCTTGCGTATGTGGCCTGCGGCAGATTTGATGCTTTTTTTGAATATGGCCTAAGCCCCTGGGATGTGGCAGCAGGGATATTGCTCGTCGAAGAAGCTGGAGGGCAGGTTAGCGATTTTAAAAGTGGCGAAAATTCCCTCTTCGGTGGAGAGATCATCGCAGCTAACCGGGAAGTCCATGCCGCACTCTGCAAAATTATTGAACAGTTCTCTCTGTGAACATCACAACAAACCGTAAATAATTTTAAATTGCCATTGCCTTTTACAAAACTTTGGTTTTCTATAAGAGCTTGTTTGCATTTTGGTGCTTGAGCAGAGATGCTGTTGGAATGGAGTTAAGGAACGTGTCGGAAATAACTTACGCATTTGGGCGGCGTCTTTTGGGCGCTGGCTGTGTTAGTGAAATAGTTACGTAGCTAAGGCTATGTGCCTATTTCACTGCCTTGCCAGCCCCCAAAACACACTCGCCGAAATACCCAACTTATTTCCGGCACGTTCCTTACCGGGCTGAGAAGATGTCTTTTCCTTCGCTCTGGACAAAGAATCCATTCTTTTTATCTCTGGTTTTCTCCGGCAGCACAACCCCAACAGCATCTAAAAACGAGCAATTTTTCGTCAATTTTTCTCCTTTTTTCCGTTGTGCAGCAGCGCTACGGAACTGAAAAAGGGGGAAAAGTGGCGTAAAAGGGCCGTTTTTTAGCCAAGTGACCAAATCGCAAACAAGCTCTAAATCCAGGGAAATGTGCGTGTTTTTATAAACCAACTAATACTCCTCATCATGGCCGACAAAAAAGAACAACAATTTTCTGCAGCTCAAATGAGCGAGATCAGCACCATCCGCAACATCCTCATGGGCGAGCAAATGGCTGAGTATCAGGACACATTTAACCAGATTCACAGCGACATTGAACAGGTGAAAGTGCATTTTGCCCGGGAAATTGACCTGCTGTCGGGTAAGACTGACGAGCGGCTCCGGCAATTAGAAAAAGACATGAGCGAGCGGTTCGACCGGCTTGAAAAGCTACTGGCAGAAAACGTTCAGCACCTGGATGAAAAATTGGTAGCCATCAGTAAAAACGATAAAAACGACTTGGGTAAAATGATGGCAGAACTGAGCAAGAAACTCATCTCCGAATAATACTGGCCGAAGGTGGGGGCAGTCCCGCCAGTTTAGAGGGATCAAACGTCAATGGACATGGATGAAAGGTTGATGATCAACAAGTTAAAAGATATCCTTTTGGCTGAGGACAGGGAGGAACTGCTTCGCCTCAAACAATTGTTGAACGACCCGGCCCTTTTGTCTGAGAAAGTGACTCCACTCATAGAAGAACAACTGGCTTTTCTTAAAAAGAACTTCCCCGTCGAATTTCGCATCGCCGTCGAAGAAATTATCGAGAAAAAGCTGGAAAGCTCCAGAGAAGAACTGCTCGAGATCATCTATCCGACCCTGGGCCAGATGATCAGAAAATACATCCAGCACCAATTTCAATTGTTGAAAGAAAGTATTGAAGAGCAGATTCGGAGCATTTTCCAAAGAGGAATCGCCGGCAGGTTGCGCTACGCTGTCTTTGGGGTGAAGCCTGAGGCGATAAGCGAAACCATTCTTAGCAACCTGGATGCTCCCCTCATCGAAGAGATGTTTGTCATTGAGCACCATTCGGGGATTCTCCTGGGTAGCGCATCCAGGCAAGAGACCATAGACCTGGATATGATTGCAGGGATGCTTACGGCAATCAAGGCATTTGTTGAAGACGCATTCAGGCGAGGAAATGAGCAACTTGAAGTTATACAATATGAAACTTTTAATATTTTGATCGAAAACTTTCCCACATACTATATTGTGGCCGCCATGTCTGGCTCTGTTTCTACCAGGGAGAAAATGTTGCTCTCTGCCGAATTGGTGAAATTTGCCCAAAAAGAGCTGAGCATTAACCTGAAAAAACGGGATGGCTCCTCGCATTACGAAATAAAACGAAGGCTGGAACAGTATTTTTTCCGTTCTCAAAAGGCAGTTCTGCCCCAGGAGACAAAAAACAAGAAAACAATATGATCAGTAAAAAAATAGTTCTGACGGGCAGCTTTGGCGTGGGTAAAACCTCGCTGTTTAACAGGTTCCTCTATCAGAGATTCAGTGAACGGTACCTGACAACCATCGGTGTAAAGGTGGATAAAAAGGTCATTGAGATCAATGGCAGAAGGATTTCACTCCTCATCTGGGACATCGCCGGGGAAGTGGACCAGGTCAACGTTCCGAAATCCTATTTTTTAGGCTCAAGTGCCGTCATTTATGTTTTTGACCTAACCAGACCTTCTACCTGGCTCAACATTCAGGCGGACATAGCCCACCTGCAAAGCCTGCTCCACGGCGTTCTCATTAAAATAGTCGGCAATAAAACCGACCTCATTTCTCAAGATCAATTGGATAGTGTACGAACCGAAATACCATTGACCTGGGACATACTGACCAGTGCAAAAACAGGGGAGAACGTCGAACTTTTATTCTATTCAATTGGCAAAAATCTGCTGGAAAGTTGATTTCTCCAGACTTGTCTGATGCTGGGGGGCAATAGACCTGAAAGATTCAGTACAGTGCTTCAAACATCTCGCAAGGGCAATCAGAAAAGAAAAATCTCGGCACCTACCATAAAACTTATTCCGCAAAAAAGCGTTACCATAGGCCGTTTGCCGTTGAATTTAGTTTCGCCAAAAGATACCCCTTGCTAAGAGCTTGTTTGCGATTTGGTTACTTGGCTAAAAAACGGCCCTTTTACGCCACTTTTCCCCCTTTTTTTCCGTTCCGTAGCGCTGCTACGCAACGAAAAAAAGGAGAAAAATTGACGAAAAATTGCTCGTTTTCAGATGCTGTTGGGGTTGGGCTGCCGGAGATAAAAAGAATGGATTCTTTGTCCAGAGCGAAGGAAAAGACATCTTCTCAGCCCGGTAAGGAACGTGCCGGAAATAAGTTGGGTATTTCGGCGAGTGTGTTTTGGGGGCTGGCAAGGCAGTGAAATAGGCGCATAGCCTTCGCTACGTAACTATTTCACTAACACAGCCAGGCCCAAAAGACGCCGCCCAAATGCGTAAGTTATTTCCGACACGTTCCTTAACTCCATCCCAACAGCATCTCTGCTCAAGCACCAAAATGCAAACAAGCTCTAAGGAATTACTAGAGTTGAAACCCTTTGGCCCTCAACTTCAAATGCCATCGGCAACAACTGTTTCAAAGTATGCCTTCGGCTTTTATGGAAACAGCTCAATAGAAACTCTATCAGCCGGAGGGTTTTTAGAGCCTGTTCAACTTAAACCACTCAAGCTTTTGGAGCCTTCAGATGATAGCTGTAAGCGGGTAGCTCAATTCTGGAACCTCCTCTTGAAATAGTGGTCTTTTCCTTCCTTCCCATTACCAACTTGAAGCTAAGAGATTTATGAACCTTTTTAAATCCAATAGAAAAATCGGCCTGAGCCTGATTTTTAGTTTGCTGACGATGGCTGCCTTCAGCCAAAAAATGACTACTGTAAAAGGCGTCGTAATTGATGCAGACACCAAGGAGACGCTGCCCCTGGTTAACATTGCCTTTGTAGGTACTTTTATCGGCACCACAACCGAGCTGGACGGCACTTTCGTTCTCGATTCCAAATGGGCAACCGACTCTATCCAAGTATCCTACGTTGGTTATGAAACCCGGACGATTCCCATCCAACAGGGAATAAAGCAGGAAATCAATGTAGAGCTGGTGGCGGCTTCACTCAGAATTGCCACGGTGGAAGTCAGAGCCAAAAAAGCACGGTACAAACGAAAGGGAAATCCCGCTGTGGAATTGATGAAAAACGTCATTGCCCACAAAGACGATAATAAAATAGGAGCAAAGGATTACTACGAGTACGACAAGTACGAGAAAATACAGTTCGACGTCAACAATTTTGACCCCGCGAAGCTGCAGAAAAGGTGGGCTTTTAAGAAGTTTCAGTTCCTTTTTGATTACGTGGATACTTCCGAGTTCAACGGGAAACCTTTCCTGCCATTTTTTATTCAGGAGACTTCCTCTAAAGTCTTTTACAGAAAAAACCCTGAGTCGAAGAAGGAGTTCAGGGAAGGAGTTAACGTGACGGGAATGAAAGAGTACGTGGATCTGGAAGACATGACCACGATGATGGATATGGTTTACCAGGACGTAAACATTTTCAATGACAACGTTCGCCTGCTCGACCTCACCTTCATCAGCCCTCTGGCTACGCTGGCCAACCCCTTCTACCGGTTTTATATCATGGACACAATGGCTGTTGTCAATGGATATCCCTGTGTCAAGGTGTCCTTCATGCCGGTTAACAACCAAAACATTGCCTTTCGGGGCGACCTCTACATCGTAAAGGATTCCTCTTATGCCGTTGTAAAAGCTGATTTTGGCATTACCCGCCAAATCAATATCAATTTCGTCCAGGACCTCAAACTGTTGCAGGAGTTTGAAAAGAAAGATAGCGTCTGGGTTTTAATCAAAGACAAGCTGATGCTTGACTTTGCGCCTTTCAAGCGAGGCACCGGCTTTTACGGAACCCGGGATGTCTCCTATCGAGACTATCTGTTTGACGTGCAGCGGGGAGAGTCCAGGTATTTTGGAACAGAAAACGTGGTCTATGCTGATGATGCCTATAAAAAAGGACAGGACTTTTGGGTAAATGCCCGGCACGACAGCCTGACTGCCCAGGAGCAGGGCATTTTCGAAATGATAGAAACACTCAGGGAAGCACCGGCCTTCAAAAACATTATGGGAGGCCTGGCAATCCTCTTTACCGGCTACAAGGCTATCGGCCCCGTTGATGTTGGCCCTCTTGCTACTTTCTCTTCGTTTAACCCCGTCGAAGGATACCGGCAGAAGATCAGCGCAGAAACAAATCTGAACTTTCATCCGAAAGTAATGATGGCGGGCTATCTCGCCTACGGATTCAAAGACCAGGAATGGAAATATGGCGGCTCTCTCACCTACTCATTCCGCGATGACTTCAAAGTAAACCCCAAGCACTACCTGCGGTTTTCCTACCAGCACGACGTCAACCTCGTGGGGCAGCAGTTGATATTTGCCCGTGCTGACAACCTCTTTTACTCTTTCCAACGGGGCACAAATGACAAGATGTTGTTCCTCGACAAGTTGAAAGCCGAGTACTTTCTCGAATTGCCCAATAAACTTTCCTGGGAAGCTGTTTACAGCAACACAAGGCAGGTACCCATTGGCATGCTGAGGCTGGAATATACAGACCCTGAAACTCAGGAATTGCGAAACCTGAACGAATTGCGCACCAGCGAAGCTGAAGTCACCATGCGCTTTGCACCCAATGAGCAATACCTCCAGGGGAGATCTTACAGGATACCCTTTTACAATAAGTTCCCGGTATTTACTTTGAAAATGGGAGCTGGATTTGACGGCTTGTTTGGTGGCCAGGTGGAGTATCAGTCCCTCAAGCTCAACGTCCTCAAGAGGTTTTACATGTCTTTCCTGGGGAACATGCGCTTCGAAGCCGAAGCCGGTAAATACTGGGGAGATGGCGTGCCATACTTCCTACTGAACATGCCCAGAGCTAACCAGACTTATGCCTTTTTTGTCACTTCGTTCAACATGATGAATTACCAGGAATTTGTGAGCGACCAATATGTGCAAGCCATGGTAGAGCACAATTTCAATGGATTTATATTCAATAAAATTCCACTTCTGCGCAAATTGAAGCTCCGGGAAGTTCTCTCATTTAAAATGATTTACGGAAGCCTGAGAGATGCTAATAACCCCGAAAAAGACAAAGAGCTGATCCAGTTCCTCAAGAATGATGACGGCAGCCGCATCACCTACACCCTGGAGAAAATGCCCTACATCGAAGCAAGCGCTGAAATCGGCAATATATTTAAGGTGTTACAGGTAGGCTTCGTTCGGCGGATGACCTACCTGGATCACCCCAACGTGCCTTCGCTATTCGGAGTGAAAGGGCTGGGACTCAGGTTCAGAGCTAAATTCAATTTTTAAAATTCCCGAAAAGCAAGGGGGAAATTAGCCTTAACTTTAGCCGCCTTTTGAAAAAACAGGGTCGCTGCCTTAGATCGAACGAAAAAGGGCCGTTTTTGACCAAGTGACCAAATCGCAAACAAGCTCTAATGCCCCTTTTAAGAAGCTGTTTGGATTTGGCTGCCAGAGAGAAAAAGACGATTTTTCGCCCGATAAGCTCAATTCAAACAGCTTCTTAAAAGGGTGTGGGTAGAGAAAACCCTTTCTCTTCCCACAATTTGAAGTTGTATCAAAAGTCAACTGGAGGCACCGCCAAATAACCTTTCAGAGAGGGGCGTCTTTTTAAATTTCTTTGGAGATTAAAAAGACGCCCCTCTCTGAAGAATCTTATTCGCCGTCAAAGGCGACAGTTTAACTTGTGAGACAGGCACAAGAACTCCTTTCGCCTCTGTAGGTAGCGTTTGACTTATGAGACAGCCCCCTGTTCAATAGTTACAAAACTGATTCTGAAAACCATCCTGCACAAATGAGTGAAAACCTTCTTAAAAAATACGGACAACCGCTGGTTTACAAAATCATCAATCCGTTCATCAAATTGCTGGTGCGTTGGAAGGTGAAGCCCAATACAATTACGACCATAGGCTTGCTGGTCAATTCTGTTGCTACGGCAATCCTCATTTACGGCAGCGAACGCGGTGAGCGCAATGACCACTCCTTCATCGGCTGGGCAGGAGTAGTCATACTTTTTGCAGGGCTTTTTGACATGATTGACGGGCGACTGGCTAGGGTGGGCAAAATGGCATCTACCTATGGCGCTTTGTACGATTCAGTGCTGGACAGGTACAGCGAGCTAATAATGTTCCTTGGAATTTGCTGGTATCTGGTGGCGCACCACTACTTCCTAAGCTCCATTTTTGCCTTTATAGCCATGATCGGCTCCATCATGGTGAGCTATATCCGGGCCAGAGCTGAAAGCCTGGGGGCTCGTGCAGATGTAGGGCTTATGCAACGGCCCGAACGCGTTATTTTAATTGGCATTTCAGCGATTGCTTGTGGACTGTTTTCAAGTATCGTGGGCAACGAAGTCAAAATTACGGTAAGCTCCGTACCTATTTTTGAAACGATAACAATTTTTACCCTGCCGCTCGTAATCCTGGCCGTGCTGACCAATATTACAGCTATTAAGAGGCTGAATTACAGTAAAAAAGAACTTGAAAGCCAATGAAGCTATACAAAATTGCTTTTACCCTGCTGCTCTCTGTTTCAGTTTCACCTCTGATGTATGCACAGTCAAAAGCTGCATTTGAAGACTTCAGAAACGGACGCCCTGATGATTTTCCTATACCGCCTCAAAAAGATAATTCGCTCTTTTACATCCAACGGAACAGAAACAAAAACACCATCGTTTATGACGCCAACCTGACGCCTTCAGGCGACTTTGACGCCAGCCACCCCGTTGATGCCTACTGGCTCAGGTACTCCGGAAGTGGCAACCGAATGGAACTTACCTGGCTGCAACGCAATTTTGCCTACGGTTACTCCTTCAAAAAAGACAATGCAAATTCTGGATTCTGGATCACGCTTACTGCCTACAACAAGCGCAAAATCCACCTTGAAAAAGATAAATCCGGAAAGCCCATCGCCACCATGACTATCAACGGAAAATATTGCAGACTCAATTACATTTGGGCGTTTGCTGATGAGTCCGGCAGTTGGCCCAGGGTCTTGCACGTGGACCTCCACGGCAAAGACCTCGTAACGGGCAAAACACAGGTCGAAAGAATTATCAACAAGTAACTCCGGCTTCATTCCCCGCCTGGAGAATACTACAAACCGGCACGTTGCTTAGAAGTTGTTTGGATTTAACTCACCGGGCTAAAAAGTCGTCTTTCTCACCCAAAACAAAGCAAGTTTTCAACAAAAGCTTTGGCTATTCCTTCAAAACTACCTTCGTTTTGGACAAAAAAACCATCCTTTTTCTCTCCGACAGCCAAATCCAAGCAGCTTCTTACATCCATAGATCCTTAACTACCATCTGCAGGAAAGTTTCCCCCCGCCAGCGTTCCTCTTCAATTTTATAGGCCACGTGAAAGGGCCTTTTTGAAGCTACTTTCGAAAAATGCTCTCCCATGTCAAAGGCAATACCTCTGAATGGAGCAGAGCCATCCTGCTTTACGGTAAGCTTGAGGTGGTTGTTTTTCAACAGCCGGGAGTGGCCGGTGTCCACTACATTTTTTGAAACAAAAACAGGGTTGCGATTGCCTGGGCCAAAAGGCGCAAATTGCCGGAGGATTTTCCAAAAACCCGGTGTAATGTCCTTCAAATCCAATACAGCACAAACCTGAACTTCGGGCGTGCGTTGCTCTTCGGTGATGCTTGCCCGTACTGCGGCTTCGAAGCGCTCCCGAAGTTCAGGCACCAGCTTGACAGGCAGAGTGAGACCTGCTGCTTGGTTGTGCCCTCCGAAATTTAACAATAAATCCTGACAGGATTTTATTGCTTGGTAAATGTTGAAGCCCGGCACCGACC